>Ga0102924_1000116_pt1 | contig 93928 bp, 87 predicted proteins | sample PaiPotPPM11metaG_FD_80116 | JGI IMG/M metagenome (GOLD analysis project Ga0102924, IMG submission 80116) | Iron sulfur acid spring bacterial and archeal communities from Banff, Canada, to study Microbial Dark Matter (Phase II) - Paint Pots PPM... ...
GCAAGGCGACCGGGCCCGCTACATTGGCGAGCGCAAGAATCTCTTCGACCTCCGCCGCGTCGCCGTGGTGCACAACCTCCATGTGCTCGCTCGCGCTGCCTGACTACTTGACCGGTGCTCTAGACCCGAGTCCCCGGCCACGTCGATTACCATCGCCCCTTCGGCGCCTCCATGACCGAAGAGGAAGACCGTGTCCCCCACGGCGATCTGCCCGCGCAGCGCCCCGGGCACCGTCGCCTGCAGCGTGCCTGTGCTGGGGTCGCCCGCCGCACGCTGCGTAACCGCGCGTTCGATCGTGGCGCCGCCATCGTCAACCTCGCGCACCGTGCCGTGCCACCAGCGCCCCACGATCGCGGGCGGGCTTGCCGCCAGATCGACGGCGACAAGGTCGCCCGAGCGGATGCGAATACGGTCCCGTACCTTCTCGCCGTACGCAGCGTCAAGCAATTGCCCGGTGCCAGAGACCCGCACGCGGCAGCCGCCCGCGTCGCAACTCTCGGCTAATGCGAGTTCCAGTTCCATTCACCTGCTCCACTGATCGCGGACGTGAACGCGCCCGCGCCTGGCCGACCACCCGATCGGTCTGGTCCACTTGGTCCAATCGAGACATTGGAGCGGCGTATCTGGTTGTCATAGGCATCACCGTACAGGCAGCAATCGTGCGCGTGACGCGGCGCAGCAAAAAGCCGCGGGCGTCATCCACGTCCGCGGCCGTGTGCGAGGCAGAGCGCCGGCTTAGCGGCGTCGCTCGCGGCGGAGGTGGCGTGGACGAGACGATCGGCGCACGAACGCACCCCCTTTCGTGAATCTGCAGGCAGAGTAGGCTCGATCGGTCAGCCTGTCAATGCCGGTCGGGACGCGCGGCTCAGGCGACCTCGGACGCCTCGGCGGCATAGGCGCCGGGATGTGCGAGGCCGGCCTCGCGCAGGCCGCGCTCGATGCGGGCGCGGATCTCGGCGGCGCTGACGCGCTGCACGCCGCGGACCACCCGCGCACGTTCCAGCAGACGAATGGTGAGACCAGACAGGTCAAGCTGCCACCAGCGCAGACCGTGCAGGGCGCTGCGCGGGAAGGCGTGGTGATTGTTGTGCCAGCCCTCGCCCAGCGCGAGCAGGCCCACGATCCACTGGTTGCGGCTGCGGTCTTTGGTGCCGAAGGGGCGGCTGCCGAAGGTATGGCAGACGGAGTTGACGCTCCAGGTGACATGATGCGTGAGGAAGATGCGCACCGCGCCGCCCCAGAGCAGCCCGTGCCAGCCGCCGACCGCGAACGGGATCGCCAGCGAAAGCACGGCCCAGAGCGGGAACAACCGGCTGATGGACATCACCAACCGGTCTTCGTTGAGGTCGCGCGCATAGGTCTGCGCGTCGGCCTCCATGCCGCTGAACAGCCAGCCAACGTGCGCGTGGAAGAAGCCGTCCTGCGGGCTGTGCGGATCGCCGGCCTGGTCGGAGAGCGCATGGTGCTTGCGGTGATTCGCAGCCCAGACCAGCGCCGGTCCCTCCAACGCCATCGAGCCCAGAATCAGCAGCAGCGCCTTGACGGGCCATACCGTCCTGAAGCCGCGGTGCGTGAGATAGCGGTGGAAGCCGACCGTGATGCCCATCGAGATCGGCACGTAGAGACCGACCATCAGGGCAAGATCGCTGCTATCGACCGCACGATGCCAGAGCGATCGCATCGCCAGCACGGTACCGAGCAGCGGTAAGAGAACCAGCGCAAGGATGATCAGCTTGCGGACCGCGCTGACGGGCTTAACCACAGTGTGGCTCCTGATGGCGCTTGTTTGGCCGGGCTCAGACAGGTGTGGTGTCGCGGACGGCTTGCTTAGCTCCGCGGCAGCGCCAGCGGACCTCGACGGCGCGGGCGGCGACGTCTTCGCGCCGGCGACGGCATAGTCCCGCCAGCCAAGGGCGTCGCGGCCGCGGCCGCTGGCCGGGCCACGGCTGCAGCCGCGTGCCGGTCGCTGGGCCGGGCGGGCAACGCGGCGGCATCCACCACCGCGTGGCGTCCGCGCCAGGGCCGGCGGACAAGTTGGCGGGGCAGCTCGCGCATCAGCATGCGCCACTTCGGCTCGTCTTCCGGCGCAAGCAGCGTAATCGCTTCGCCGGCGCGGTCCATGCGCCCGGTGCGCCCAACCCGATGCGTGAGCAGTGCGGCCGTCTCCGGCAGTTCAAAGTTGATTACCCGCTCGACGTGGTCCACGTCCAGACCGCGGGCGGCGACGTTCGTGGCGATCAGGATCGGCGTTGCGCCGCTGCGGAAGTCGGCCATCACGCGGTCGCGTGCGTTCTGGCTGAGGTTGCCTTGCAGCGCCGCGACCGGATAGCCCAGCGCGGCCAGTTGCTTGGCGAGCCGCTTGACGCCGTGTTTTGTGCGGCCAAAGACGAGCGTCGCGCCCTCGCTGCTCGCGTCGAGCAGGGCGCGCAGGGCATCGGGCTTGCCCCCGGCGGGCACGTCGTAGACCGCATGCGGGACGTGCGCCACGGGCTGCTCGACCGCGTCCACGCGCACGGTCAGTGGCTGCCGCAGATGCTTCGCGGCCACGGCTTCCACCCAGGCCGGCACCGTGGCCGAGAACAGCGCGGTTTGCCGCGCCGGGCTGGTCGCCGCGATGATCCGCTCGACGTCGGGCGCAAAGCCGCGGTCCAGCATCTCGTCCGCTTCGTCCAGCACCAGCAGGCGCAGCCGATCCAGCCGCGCATTCCCCTGACGGATGTGATCGAGCACGCGGCCCGGTGTGCCGACGATCGCATGCACGCCGCGTCGCAGCGCCTGTTGCTGAGGCAGGGCGGAGACTCCGCCGACCAGCAGCAGAACCTCCAGACGCCGGCTTGCGGCTAACGCCTGCACCACGCCGGCGACCTGTGTGGCAAGTCCACGCGTGGGCACCAGCACCAGCGCCTGGCACTCGTGCCGCCGCTCGTCGATCCGCTCCACGAGCGGCAGGGCAAAAACGAGCGTTTTGCCGGAGCCGGTGCGGGCCTGGCCGATGACATCTCGGCCCGCGAGCATGTCGGGCAGGGCGGCGGACTGGATCGGAGTGGGAGTGCTTACCGCCATCGCGGCAAGCGCGGCGCGCGTAGCGGGCCGCAGTGGAAATTGGTCGAAGTCGGTCACACAAATCCTTGCCGAGTTGTCTCCCGCGTTCGCGGGCGCCCGGCGAAAAATGCACAGAAAACGGCGCCGGGAGGAAGCCGGCGCCGCATCCACTGAAACACAGTATATCACACGTGTTGCGCATGCCTGCTACCCGGAGAGTTCCCTAATTGCGGCGGTGTCCGCCGGCAGCGGCAGGCGGAAGGAACCGTCAGCGTGTGGCCGGGAGCAGGTGCGGCAAAAGGCCGCGCAGATCCGTGACCTCGACATCGGGCTGCGGCACGTTCTCGAGCCGCTGTGCGCCGTAGCGATTGAGCCAGGCCACCGGCAGCCCGGCGTTGCGTGCGCCGAGCACGTCCGCGATGGGGCTGTCGCCGACGTAAAGCACCTGCCTGGGCGGCAGGCCGAGCAGGGCAGCAGTATCATGAAAAATCTTCGCCCGCGGCTTGTACGAACGCGCTGATTCGGATGAGACGATCAGCTCGAAGCGCAGATCGGCTCTGCCCAGGCTGGCCTGCAGCCACTCGTCGTCGGCGTTGCTGAGCACGCAGAGACGGTAGCGCGGCCGCAGCGTCTCGATCACCTCGCGCGTCTCTGGGAAGGGTTGCGCCTGGCTGAGGTGCTGAACGAGCAGATCATGGGCGCCGCGGGCGTCTCCCGAGCATTCGAGCGCCGAGAACGCCCGCGCGAACATCTCGGCCCAGATCTCGGTGTAGGTGCCGAAGCGCGGCTCCGGCCCGGCCGTCGGCCGCTCGGGGTCGCGGCCGCGGTCGCGCCAGACCTCTTTGCTCGCGGCCAGCCAGCGGTCGAACAGCGCCTTGCCCTCGATGCTCAGCGCATTTTGCAGCGCGACCACGCCCATCAGGTCGATAAAGTGCGCGTCGCCGAAGTCGATCAGCGTGCCGTAGCAGTCGAAGGCGACGGCGCGGACATCCGAAAAGTCGGGCATGGAAGGCGTGGGCGCGGCGCCGTCGCGCGCGACGGCGGAATCTTCAGCCATGCAGTCCTCCGGGGCACGCACGGATTCGCGGCCCCGGCTGTGCAGGGGTCATGAGCAGGGCGTTCCGCGCGGCCGCTGAACCTGGTATGCCTCTGCGGCTATTGTCACCAATCAGGCCGCAGGCAGCCAGCGCGCGGCATCTTTGGCGTGATAGGTGATGATCATGTCGGCTCCGGCCCGCTTGATGCCGGTCAACGCCTCCAGCACCACGCGGCGCTCGTCCAGCCAGCCGTTGGCCGCCGCCGCTTTGACCATCGCATATTCGCCGCTGACGTTGTAGGCGGCGAACGGCAGATCGAAGCGGTCGCGGGCGCGCGCCAGCACGTCGAGATAGGGCAGCGCCGGCTTGACCATGACGATGTCCGCACCCTCGGCGATGTCCGCCGCGATCTCCCGCAGCGCCTCGCGGCCGTTGGCCGGGTCCATCTGGTAGCCGCGCCGGTCGCCGAAGGCCGGCGTCGATTCGGCCGCCTCGCGGAACGGGCCGTAGAAGGCCGAGGCGAACTTGGCGGCATAGGCCATGATCGGCACGTAGCTGAGGCCGTGGCCGTCCAGCGACTCGCGGATCGCGGCCACGCGGCCGTCCATCATGTCCGAGGGCGCCACGATGTCCGCACCCGCCTGTGCCTGCGTCAGCGCGGCGCGTGCGATCAGCTCAAGCGATCGGTCGTTGTCCACCTGGTCGCCGTCCAGCAGGCCGCAGTGGCCGTGGCTCGTATATTCGCAGAGACAGACATCGGTGACGACGAGCAGGTCGGGCGCCTCGCGCTTGAGCAGCGCTGTCGCCTGCTGCACGATGCCGTCTTCGGCGTAGGCTTCGGAGCCGCGTTCGTCCTTCTCGGCCGGCAGGCCGAAGAGCAGCACCGCGGGCACGCCCAAACGCTGCAGCTCGGCCGCCTCCGCCGGCAGCCGGTCGAGCGAGAGATGGTACTGCCCCGGCATGGATGCGATCTCGGCGCGCATATCGCGGCCATGCACGACGAACAGTGGATAGATAAAATCCGCGGGCGAGAGTGTTGTCTCGCGCACGAGGCTGCGCAGCGGCTCGCTGCGGCGCAGCCGGCGGAACCGCGTAAATGCGCCACGTGTTGCGACGTCAAGCATGGCCTTGCTCCTCTGCTGCCGCGGGCCCGGCGAGAAACGCCTCGAGCGCGGCAACCAACCCCGGAATGCTGAACGTGTCGGCCACGACATCGACGCGCAGCCCGAGCCGCCGCGCCGTGTTCGCCGTCACCGGGCCGATACAGGCGATCACGGCCCGCTGCAAGGGCGCCGGGTCGTTGCCGAGCATCGCCAGCAGGTGCGTGACGGTGGACGAGCTGGCGAGGGTGACGACATCGACTTCGCCCGCCCGCACGCGGGCCAGCGCCGTCTCGTCCGGCTCGGCGGGCAGGCGGGCGACATAGAGCGGCACCTCTTCGACCTCGGCGCCCAGCCGCCGCAGGCCGGCGACCAGTTCCGGGCGTGCGTTTTCGGCCCGGGGCACGAGCACACGCCGGCGGCGCAGATCGCTCTGCTGCATCGCCGCGATCACGCCTTCCGCAACATACACTTCCGGTACGAGGTCGGCCAGAATGCCGTGCTCGGCCAGCGCCTGCGCGGTGCCCGGGCCGATGGCGCAGATCGACGCGTTGTGGAAACTGCGCGCATCGCGGCCGTGCTCACGCAGGTGCCGGAAGAAGAGCTGCACGCCGTTGGCGCTGGTAAAGACGCCCCAGCCGTACTCACCACCGGCCAGCGCTTCGCCGATGCGCCCGATCAGTTCCGGCGACACCGTCTCGACGATCTCCAACGCGGGTAGCTCAACGACTTCGGCGCCGCGTTCTTCGAGCAGCCGGCGCAGGCCGCTCGCCTGCTGCCGCGTGCGCGTCACCAGCACGCGCACGCCCCATAGCGGCCGCGCCTCCCACCACTGCAGCCGCCCTCGCAGCCCCACGACATCGCCAATCACGACGATCGCCGGCGAGCCCGCGCCCGCCGCCCGAGCAACCTGCGGCAGTTCCGCGAGCGTCGAGACCACGCAGCGCTGCCGCGGCGTTGTTGCCCACTCGATCAGCGCGGCCGGGGTTTCTGCGGCGCGTCCGCCCGCGATGATCTCGGCGCAGATCGCGTCCAGGTTGTCCATGCCCATCAGCACGATCAGGGTATCGGCCGCGGTCGCCAGGCGCCGCCAATCCACCTGCCCGTGCGCCTTTTTTGGATCTTCGTGGCCGGTCACGACGGCAAGCGACGAGGCCGTGCCACGCTGTGTGACGGGAATACCGGCGTAGGCGGGACCGGCGATCGCTGAGGAGACGCCGGGCACGACCTCAAAGATGATGCCGGCCTTCACCAGCGCTTCGGCTTCCTCGCCGCCGCGTCCGAAGACGAACGGGTCGCCGCCCTTGAGCCGCACGACGCGTTTGCCGGCGGCTGCGTGGCGCACCAGCTCGGCGTTGATCTCGGGCTGCGTCAGCGCATGGCGGCCGGGCAGCTTGCCGACGAAGATCAGCTGGGCGTCGGCACGAGCGTGTTCCAGCAGCCGCTCGTTCGCCAGCCGGTCGTACAGCACCACGTCGGCGCTCGCCAGCGCTTCGGCGCCGCGCAGTGTGAGCAGGCCCGGATCGCCTGGCCCCGCGCCCACGAGCCAGACGGTGCCTGCGCCACTCGCTCCCGACATCACTCGCTCCGCGCCAGCAGGTCGAGCGCACCGCGGCCGATCAGCGCTTCGGCAACGACCATGCCGAGCGCCTCGGGCGCGTCGGCGGGGCCGCGCCGCGTCTCCCGCAGGCTGACTCCATCGTCGCCCGCCACCAGCGCGCGGAGCAAGAGATGCGCGCCATCCTGTGTGCAGAAAGCGGCGGCCGGCGTGGTGCAGCCCGCGCCCAGCCGGGCAAGGAAGGCCCGCTCGGCGCGGACGCAGCGGTGTGTCTGCTCGTCGTCAATCAGCGCGAAGAGCGAGGCCGTCTGTCCGTCCGCCGCACGGACTTCGACGGCAAGCGCCCCTTGCCCCACCGCCGGCAGCAGCTCGTCGATCTCAAAGATCTGCGCCGCCTCGTGCAGCCGGCCCAGCCGATCCAGTCCCGCCACGGCAAGCACGACGGCATCGACCGCGCCCTCGCGTACACGACCGATGCGGGTGTCGACGTTGCCACGCACCTCCACCGGCGCTATGTCGGATCGCAGCGCCAGCAGTTCGGCGCGGCGTCGCCGGCTGCCCGTGCCGATGCGCGCCCCAGCCGGCAGATCGGCAAGCGCCAGGCCGCTGCCGGAGACGAGCGCGTCGCGCACGTCGGCGCGGGCGCTAACCGCGGCAATGGCGAGCCCCGGCGGCAGCGTGCTGGGAAGATCCTTCAGACTGTGGACGGCGAAGTCGATACGGCCGTCGAGCAGCGCCGCCTCCAACTCTTTGACGAACACGCCTTTGCCGCCGAGCAACGCGAGCGGCGTGCTGCGGTCGCGGTCGCCTTCGGTGCGGATTTCGATCGTCTCGATCGTCATCCGCGGATGCGCCGCGCAAAGCTGCGTGGCGATCAGCTCGGTCTGACGCAGCGCCAGGGCGCTGCCGCGTGTGCCGGCGCGGAGGACGCGGCGCGGCGTCACCATCACGAACTGGCCCAGGCCGTTGGTTGCAGGACGTCCAAAGCGTATCGGCGCGGCGGGGCACCTGGCCCTGCTTTCGCAGGCGAAAGCTGTCCCTTCCCGAGCCGGGAAAGGGACTTCTGGAGCGCTCCCAGCGGCGCCGGACGGCGGCGGGAATGCGGTGTCCTTGTGGGATCAGCCACGGGGTTGTCCTCGGCTCGCTCGCGTGTCCTCGAACCTAACCCTTCCCGTGTCGGGCCAGAGCGCAGCGCAACCGTCGGAGACTTCCAACACAGCTTTCGCTTCAGCGAAATCGGGGTTAGGTGCCCCGTGCGGCCACCGGCGCCGGCATTTCTCGGGCTTCGAATGTGGCTCCATCTCCTACCGCCCGCTCTCGGCTGCTCCGCTGGCGGGCAGATCAAAGAGGTCGTGGACCAGCGCGGCGTAGCGCTCGCCCGCACCCGGCTGCTTGAGCTTGCTGATCGGCGCATGCAGCAACTTGCTCACGATCGCGGCACTCAACGCCTCGATGCGGGCGCGCTCGCGCGGCGTCAGGTCAGGCAGGCGACCGAGGGTCCGAGCCAGTTCGGCGCGACGAATCGCCTCGCCGTGGTCGTGCAAGGCGCTGATCGTGGGCACGACCTGCAGCGTCTCCCACCACGCTTCGAGGCCAGTGACCTCCTCATCGACGATCGCTTCGGCCGCGGCCACGGCGCCGGCAGCGCCGCCGGCGGCGCGGGCATCGCCTTCCAGCCCGTCGAGATCGAGCAGCGTGACGCCGGGCTCATCGGCGCACCTGGGGTCGACGTCGCGCGGCACGGCGATATCGATCAGCAGCAGCGGCCGGGTGCTGCGCGCACGCGCACTGCGCAGCATTGGCCCCGTGATCTGGTAGGATGGCGCGGCGCTGGCGCACACGACGGCGTCCGCCTTGGCAAGCATCGCTGGCAGCTCTTCGATTGGAATCGTCTCTGCGCCCAGCCCGGCCGCGAGCGCCTGGGCGCGTTCCGGCGTACGATTGGCGATAAGCAGGCGGCCGACGCCGCAGTTCGACAGGCTGCGCGCGGCGAGCTTGCCCGCCTCGCCAGCGCCGAGCACCAGCAGCGTCGCCTGCGACAGATCGTCGAGGCGGGCTTGCAGCGCCTGGATGGCCGCCGCGCTGACCGAGCGCGTGTGCCGGCCCAGCGCCGACTCCGAGCGCACCCGCCGGCCGGTCGCGATCGCGAGGTGGAAGAGCCGCGAGAGCAGGTGGTCGGTCGCGCGCGCTTCGACAGCGGCGACGAAGGCGCTGCGCACCTGGCCCAGGATCTGATCCTCGCCCAGCACCATCGAGTCGAGGCCGGCGGCCACGCGCAGCAGATGGCGGGCCGCGTCGCGGCCGTGCAGCGTGAAGAGCGCTTCCGGCGGCGCGTCGCCCGCGGCCAGCTCGGCCAGGGCGCGCGCCGCCGACGCGGCATCGGCGCCTTCGCCGTCCGCGCTGAGCGCGCTCAGATAGAGTTCCGTGCGGTTGCAGGTTGAGAGCAGCACGGCGGCGCCGAACCGCTCCCGCAGCGCCGCGAGCGCCGCCGGCAGCCCTTCGGCGGCGATCGCGAAACGTTCGCGTACGGACAGCGGCGCCGTGTGGTGCGAAATGCCGGCGACGGAAATCATCGGCTCACCCACGCGCCGCGGCCGGCAGCGGTTCGTCGCCCGTGCGCGGCGCGCCGGCAGGGTCTGCCAGCAGGCCGAGGCCGCGCAGCAGGTACGCTTTTGCTTGTCCGCGGCGCCGCTGCGCCAGCAGCACACGCAACTGACCGTCGATCGCGCGCTGCCAGGTGTCGGCATCGACGCTGATGTGCTGCTGCCGCAGTTCGCGGCGCACCTCGGCGAGCAGCTCCGTCAGCGGCTCGAAGTCGTCGGTCAGATAGGCGTCCAACTCCTCACGCAGGCGGCGGGCAAGCGCCGGGCTGGCACCGCCGGTCGATGCCGCCACGACGATCTGTCCCTTGCGAATCACCGAAGGCAGGATGAAGTCGCAGTTGGGCACGTCGTCCGCGCTGTTGACCCAGACCCTGGCCGCGCGCGCGTCGGCCGCGACTTTTCCGTTCACGGCGCCATCATCGGTGGCCACCATCACCAGGTCGAAGCCGCCGGCGTCGCCGGTACGATACTCGCGCGCCGCGTGTTCAAAGGCGCCGGCGACGAGCAGCGCTCGCAAGTCTGGATGCACTTCGGGCGCGACGAGCGTGATCGCTGCGCCCGCGGCCAGCAGCCCCCGCACCTTCTGCAACGCGACATTGCCGCCGCCGACGACGAGCACCCTGCGTCCCGTCAGCTCAAGAAAGACCGGATAGTACCCCATCGAGTTTCACCCCTGGGAAAGCCCGCTCATCCAGCGTGCCGAAGCTGCCTCAGACTCCTGACGCCCGTGCGAAGTAGCCGTGCGAGCCCATTAGCCCGTCTCGCGGGGCGCCGAACCGCCTCTTAGACGCCGCTGCGCCGGGGTGAAGGGTCAGCGTACGCCTCGGTGATCGCCAGCAAAACCTCGTCCGCGAGGTCTGAGATATGCTCCAGCCCGTCCACGGTTTCATCGGTTGAGAGGCCGTTGCGCAGGGCCAGTTGCCGCGCGGTTTCGTCCAACGAACGACGGAAGAACATGAAGGCGGCCAGCGCATCGCGCAGCGGCGTGCCCGCCGTGCCCAGCTCGCGGCCGTATTCACGGCCGATGGCGCGCGCCTCTTCCAGCAGTTTCGCGCGGCGCGTGCGCCTGGTGAAATAGTCACTGATCAAGCTGACGAGGCGACGGCCGAGCAGGCGCAGCCGCAGGCGCTCCTCGTCGCTGAGCTGCTGGTACCAGGTCGCGTCCGACTGGCGCGGCCGCTGGAGGCGCCGGCGGATACGCGTGAGCGCGAGGTCGGCAAGGTTGGTTCGCTCGGGGTCGCTGGCCGCAGGGCCGCTGGCCGTGAGCGTCAGCAGATCGGACTCGGAGAAACGACGGTGGCCGCCGGGCGTGCGAAAGGTGCGCACCTGGCCGGCGTCTGCCCAGCGGCGCAGCGTGCTCTCGTTCACCCCGAGCACGCGGCAGGCCTGGGCCAACGTGATCCAGCCGCCGCCCGCGTTTGGCGGAGCGGTGCGCAGAGCGACCGACTCTGAAACCTGTGCAATCCTCGTCAAAGCTGCACCGGCTCCTCTCTTCTCTGCAAAAAATGCTAGGAGCGGCGCTTGCGTGTGTCAATGTGCCAAACGTCACAAACGCGTTTCCGCGCGGAGGATCGCATAGATTCGGCAGGTTCGAGATGAATAGGCTTACATGCGCCGGGCGGGATCGGTCAGCACCATCGCCACGAGCCAGCTCACGATGCCGATCACGATCGCGCCTTCCAATGCACTGCCGAAGCCGTCCACATGAAAGCCGAAGCCCGCCTGCTCGGCGATCCACGAGGTGAGCGCCAGCATGATGCCGTTCACCACGATGGCGAACAGCCCGAGTGTCAACAGATACAGCGGGCAGGTGAGCAACTGCACGACCGGCTTGATGAAGGCGTTTACCAGGCCGAAGACGACCGCGGCGAACAGCACGCCCCGCCAGTCGTTGACCGTGATGCCCTGCAGTATTTTGGTGGCAACGATGATCGCGATCGCGTTGATCGCCACGCGCGCGAGAGCACGCATCAGGTCGATGCCGAAGAGCGTAGGGCCGCTGCTCTCTGCGCGCCGCACGGGCTACTCGCAGCGCATCGTGCGGTAGAGGTTCGCCATCTCGATCGCGCTCATCGCCGCATCGTAGCCTTTGTTGCCCTGCTTCAAGCCGGCGCGGTCGAAGGCCTGTTCGACCGTGTCGGTCGTGAGGATGGCGAAGATCACCGGCACGCCGGTATCGAGCCCGGCGCGCAGCACGCCCGAGGCGGCCTGCGCGGAGACATACTCGAAATGTGGTGTGTTGCCGCGGATGACGGCGCCGAGACAGATCACGGCGTCATAGCGGCCGCTGGCGGCGAGGATCTTCGCTGCACCGGGCACTTCGAAGCTGCCGGGCACCCAGGCGATGTCAATGCGCTCCGGGTCGACGCCGTGGCGTTCGAGACCGGAACGGGCGCCGGCCAGCAGCCGCTCCGTCACCATGTCATTGAAACGTCCGGCGACAATGGCGACCGAAAGTGCCGACCCTTCCAGCCGGCCGGCGAAGGTCTTCCCCAACTGTGGCCCCCACCCCTGCCCCTCCCCCAATAATAGGGGAGGGGTGATTCAGTCCAATAAGATGGCGATCTACGCGGCTGCCTCCCGTGGCCCGGCTTTCCGGCGATGCACGAGCGCTATACCGGTTCGGGCTGCTTGCGGCGCGGCTTCGCCTTCGGCTTGCCGGCAGACGGCGTGCTGCCGTTGGGCGAGTGGCCGTTTGCCGGCGGCAGGTCGTGGCCGAAGTAGGTCCGCTTGGTTTCGTAGTAGCGTTCGTTATGCGGGTTGGGCGGCACGAGCAGCGGCACGCGCTCGACGATCTCCAGCCCGTACGCTTCCAGCCCGGCGCGCTTGGCCGGCGAGTTCGTCATCAGCCGCATGCGCCGCACGCCGAGGTCGCGCAGGATCTGCATGCCCACGCCGTAGTCGCGCCGGTCGGCCGGAAAACCAAGCGCAATGTTGGCCTCGACGGTATCCATGCCCTGGTCCTGCAGCGCGTAGGCGCGCAGCTTGTTGTGCAGGCCGATGCCGCGTCCCTCCTGCCGCATGTAGAGCACAAGGCCGCGCCCTTCCTGGCCGATGCGCTGCAGCGCAAGGCGCAACTGCTCGCCGCAGTCGCAACGCAGGCTGCCGAAGACGTCGCCCGTGGCGCACTGATCGTGGACGCGGACGAGCAGCGGTTCTTGAGCCGTCAGGTCGCCCATCGCCAGCGCGATATGCTCATTGTCGTCCACGATGCTCTTGTAGCCGTAGATGCGGAAGTCGCCGTGCTCGGTGGGCAACTGCGCCTGCGTCACGCAGGTGACGAGTTGCTCTTTGGCGAGTCGGTAGCTGATCAGGTCTTTGATCGTGATGACTTTGAGGCCGTGGCGCCGGGCGAAGCGGCGGATGTCGGGCAGCCGCGCCATGTCGAGGCCTTTGGTGATCTCGCACAGGACCGCCGCGGGATAGAGCCCGGCCAGCCGCGCCAGATCGACCGTGGCCTCGGTGTGGCCGGCGCGCACGAGCACGCCGCCCTCGCGCGCTCGCAGCGGGAACATATGGCCGGGATAGACGAGGTCGGACGGCCGGCTGCGCGGGTCGATCAGCACGCGCACCGTGTGGGCGCGGTCGTGCGCCGAGATGCCGGTGCTGACGCCGTAGCGCGCCTCGACCGACATCGTAAATGGCGTGCCGTGCTGCGAGGTGTTCTCGCCAGGCAGCATCGGGATCTTCAGTTCATCGATGCGCTCCGCGGTCATGGGCGAGCAGATCAGGCCGCGGCCGTGCTGCGCCATGAAGGCGATCGCGTCCGGCGTGACGAACTCGGCCGCCATCGTGAGGTCGCCCTCGTTCTCGCGGTCCTCGTCATCGACGATGATGACGAAGCGGCCGGCGCGATACTCGTCGATCGCGTCTTCGATCGTCGCCAGCCCGCTCTGCCTGGCCCTCGTTGCTGCCGCCACGGCGTTCCTCGATTTTTCCGGCTGGCATCCCGCGAACGGGTATCCCGCCGCTCAGGCCCCGACGCCTGTCCGCCCCGAAACGAGCTGTTCCACATACTTCGCTAAAATATCCGTCTCCAAGTTTACGCGATCGCCCGCCTTCCTGCGTCCGAGCGTGGTCCACTCTTGCGTGAGCGGGATGATCGTCACGCTGAAGCCCCGTTCGTCCCGGTCAACCACCGTCAGGCTGGTGCCGTCGATGGCGATGAAGCCCTTCGCCACAATGTAGCGCAACAGCTCCGGTGGCGCGGAGAAGCGGAGCATCAGCGCCGGGCCGTCCTGCGTCACCGCTTCGATACTGCCGGTGCCCTCGACGTGGCCCTGCACGAAATGGCCGCCCATGCGGTCGTTCGGCCGCAGGGCGCGTTCGAGGTTCACCGCATCACCCAGCGCAAGCTCGCCGAGGTTCGTACGGCGGCGCGTCTCCGGCACCGTATCCACGCTGAAGACGCCATTCTGCATTGCAGTCACGGTCAGACAGACGCCGTTGATGCAGATGCTGTCGCCCACCCGCGCATCCTCGAGCACTTTGTTCGCGCGCACGCTGAGTCCGTCCTCGCGGATGGCCTCGATCGTGCCCAACTCTTCGATGATGCCAGTGAACATCGGGTACCTCTTGGGGGTGAGTAGGGAGTAGTGAGCGGCAATCAATCGGCCAGGTCAGAAGACCGAGCTACGTTCACCACTCTCCACTCACCATTCACCCTCCCGATCCCTCGTCTGGTATCTCCCAGTCCATCGGACTGCGACCCGGCACGTAGCCCTGCACGATGATGTCCGCGCCGATCTGATGCACTTCGACGTTGACGAGACGGGTGGCATGGGCCATCTGTTCCACGCCTTCGCCTTCCACCGCCGTGGGCGCATCCTCACCGCCGACGATGATCGGCGCGATGATCGCCTGCACGCGGTCCACCAGGTCGAAGTCGAACATCGAGCCGAGTACGCGCCCGCCGCCCTCGACCAGCAGCGTCAAGATGCCGCGCTGGCCCAGCGCCGGCAGCAATTCTTCCAAATCGACGTGGCCGAGCCGCTGCGGCAGTACGATGACCTCGGCGCCTTCATTCTCCATCACGTGGCGCCACGGCGCTCCGGATTTGTCCGTCGTGGCGATCAGCACCTTGCCGGGCGCTGCCAGAATGTGCGCCTGCTCGGGGATGCGGCCGTTGGAGTCCACGATCACACGCAACGGCTGACGCACACCCTCGGCCGAGCCGCCGGGCCGCGCCGTCATCTGCGGATCGTCGATCAGCACCGTGCGGCCGCCGACGAGGATCGCGTCTGCCAGCGAGCGCTCGCGGTGGGTGAACTCGCGCGTGTCGCCGCCGCTCACCCAGCGGCTGTCGCCGGTCTTGGCGGCGATCTTGCCGTCAAGGCTGGCGGCGAACTTGGCCTTGACCAGCGGCGTGCCCGTGAGCCGGTGCTTGATGTAGCCCTCCAGCAGCTTCCGCGCTTCGGCCTCGCCTTCGCCCAGATCGACGCGCACGCCGGTGGCGCGCAGCTGCGCCAGCCCACGTCCGCGCACGTGCGCGTCGGGGTCGATCAGGGCACAGTAAACTTCGGCCACGCCGGCCGCGATCAGCGCGTCGGTGCAGGGCGGCGTGCGGCCCTGAAAGCCGTGCGGCTCCAGTGTGACATAAAGGACAGAGCCGTGCGCCGCCTCGCCGGCCTGTGCGAGCGCCATGCCCTCCGCGTGCGGCGTGCCTCCGGGCTGCGTAGCGCCCTCGCCGACGATGCGGCCGTCGCGCACCAGCACGGCGCCGACGCAGGGGTTGGGGCTCGTGGTGGCGTAGACGGAGGCGGCCAAATCGAGGGCGCGCTGCATGAACGGCGAAGGCGCGCGGGCGGAGGTGCGGCTGTCAGTGGGCGCGGCCATTCTGCCAGTCCTGATATGAGCGGCTGGCCGTCGGCAGCCGCTGGCCCTGGTACTTGCTGCCCAGCGCGGGCGAACCGTACGGCCGCTCGACCGGCGTGGACATGCGTTGAAACGAGAGCTGGCCGATCTTCATGCGGAAGTAGAGCGTGATCGGCAGGTTGGCGACGTTGGATAGCTCCAGTGTGAGATGGCCGTGCCAGCCGGGATCGACATAACCCGCGGTGGCGTGTACGAGCAGGCCGAGCCGGCCGAGCGAGCTTTTGCCTTCGACGCGCGCCACGATGTCGTCGGGCAGCGTCAGGCATTCGAGCGTGCTGCCCAGCACGAACTCGCCGGGATGGAGGATGAACGGATCGTCGTCCTGCACTTCGACCAGCTCGGTGAGGTCGTCCATCGGCTTGCGCACGTCGATGTAGGCGTAGCGCGAGTTGCGGAAGACGCGGAACGAGCGGTCGAGGCGGATATCGACGCTGGCGGGCTGGATCTCGGCCCGCTCAAACGGAGCCAGCACCAGCCGGCCGGCCTGCATCTCCTCGCGAATGGTGCGGTCGCTGAGAACCACCGTGCGCTCCTGTCGGCGACACTGCCGCCCCCGCCGTGATCGCATCGTAGCAGGGTGCAGGGTGAGTCGGCAGTAGAAACCTCGCCAAGACATGGTGTGAACACATAGGGTCCATCGGCACGGTCACGCCAACGGGGCTCACGGGACTACCGCGCCATCCAGGCAGTGAGGCCACCTCCGAGGACGCTGAAGAACCGGGTGCTACGCGTGAAGCCCGCTTCACGCAGCAGACGCACATAGTCCTCCTCTGGCGTCATCGGCTGCGCCAGTAGTTGCGCGATGGTCGCCGCCATCCGCTCGGCCGGCATGCCCATCGCTTCCCCGTACTGCTGCCAGGCGCCGAGGATATCCTCTCGCAGGCCGCCGTCTTCTGGGCGGACGCCGCTTGCGACCAGCACCGGCGCCTCTGGTCGGAGACGCGAGGCCACCCCCCGCAATAGCGCCAATTTCCCCGCATCCGGAAGAAAGTGCAGGACGAACAGACACGTCGCCGCGTCGAAACGGCCCTCCGCCGGCAGGTCGTCGACGGTGCCTCGCACGAGTTCGACCCGCTCCTGCACCCCCAGGTGCTCCGCTTGCGCGTGGGCCAAGCCGAGCATGTCCTGGGAAGGGTCCACTCCCGTCAGACGCCAGCCGGGGTTTCCGGGTAAGAACGCTCGAATTTCCGCCCCCCCGCCTGCCCCGACGACCAGCAGCTTCAGCTCCGGATGCTGCAGGGCACGTAAGAAGCACCCCGTCAGCGTCAGGACCAGGTCATAGCCGGCGTTGACCCGTTTCACGGTCTGCTCGTACTCGCTCACGGGCATGGGCGGTCGGGCATCAAAGTCGCCCCGCGGCGCTGCGTGCGTCATGGAGTCCTCCAGGCCGTGGGGTGATCCATTCGTCCCTATTCCCTGCGACGCTCTGCTGTGCACCATAGCACGGGGCACCGCTCCTACGAGGTCACTCGTCCTGTCATGCTCTTCGGTGAGCCGGTTGACCAACGCTCGACCACCATATCTGGTCGGTGGACCTGCCTACATCGACCACACGCTCGTCGCCGACGGGGTTTACGGCGTGAGCATCCGCTGGCGGCGGCGCGAGGGCGAATGGCCGGCGGTCCTCCGGGTTGAATCCGCGGCAGCACTATGTCGGCGAACAACGAGCGGTGTTCAGTTGACATCGTGCGCGGACCGCAGATGTGCAGGATGCGGTGGCAAGGTTTCGGCAGCCGGGGTGAATGCCGAGTGTGATTCGGGACTGGGGAACGCGAGGAGCCGACGCGCACGCCGATAGAGTACGCTCTGCGCGGGCCGGCCGCAGCGGCGCGACCGGTTGGCAGCGCCCGGAGGGAAGCGCGATGCGCCTGATCATCGACAAAGACGTGGCCGTGCCGATGCGCGACGGCGTGACGTTGCGCGCCGATGTGACCCGGCCCGACACCGACCAACGGCTGCCCGTGGTGTTGGTGCGGCTGCCGTACGGCAAGTCCATGCTTTCGATGCAGACCTACGCCGAGGCGAACCGGCTGGCGTTGGCGGGCTATGCCGTGGTGCACCAGGACACGCGCGGCCGCTTCGCCAGCGAGGGCGAGTTCTACCCCTTCCGCGACGAGGCGCGGGACGGCTTCGACACGGTCGAATGGTGCGCCGCGCAGACCTGGTCAAACGGCAACGTCGGCATGACCGGCGGCTCATACTTCGGCGCGACGCAGTGGCTCGCCGCAACCGCGAAGCCGCCGCACCTGAAAGCGATCTTCCCGATCGTGACGGCCTCGGACTACTACGACGGCTGGACCTACCGCGGCGGCGCCCTGCACCTCGGCTTCGCGTTGCTGTGGGCGCTGCTGCTCTCGCCGGACACGGCGCTGCGTCAGGGCCGCGCGGTTGGCGACGGCTCGCAGCGCGTGGCCGAGCTGCTGCGCGCTGTTGATGGCGTGCAGGATCTGTACCGCCGGTTGCCGCTGCGTGAGATGCCCGAGCTGGAGCGCACGGCGCCCTACTTCTTCGATTGGCTGGAGCACGAATCGCTCGACGGCTACTGGCGGCAGTGGCGCATCGCCGAGCGCTACGAGCAGATCGACGTGCCGGCCTTCCACGTCGGCGGCTGGTACGACCTCTTCCTCGGCGGCACGCTCGAGAACTACCTCGGCATGAAGGAGCGTGGCGGCGGCGGCGTGGCTCGCGCCAACCAGCGGCTGCTGATCGGCCCCTGGGCGCACGGCGCCTACTCCGGTGCCTACGCCGAATATACGCACGGCAGCGCGGGCGACCTTGCCTTCATGAACATCGCCGGCATGCAGATCCGCTGGTTCGACCGCTGGCTGAAGGGCATCGACAACGGCGTGGACCGCGAGCCGCCCGTGCGCCTGTTCGTGATGGGCGAGAATGCCTGGCGCGACGAGAACGAGTGGCCGCTCGCGCGCACGCGGTTTACGCCGTACTACCTGCACAGCGACGGCCACGCCAACACGGCCGCGGGTAACGGCACGCTGAGTGTCGAGCCGGCCGCCGGCGAACCGCCCGATGTCTTCCGCTATGACCCGCGCGACCCGGTGCCGACTGTCGGTGGAACGACGTTTCTGCCTGGCCTGTACATCGCCGCCAACGCCGGTCCGCGCGACCAGCGGCCGGTCGAATCACGCAGCGATGTGCTGGTTTACTCCACGCCGCGGCTCGCAGCGGACATCGAGGTGACCGGGCCGGTTGAAGTCGTGCTTTACGCTTCGACAACAGCGCCGGACACTGACTGGACGGCAACGTTGGTGGATATGCACCCCGACGGCTACGCGCGAATCCTCTGCGATGGCATCCTGCGCGCCCGCTACCGGCATGGCTTCGAAAAGGCCGAGCCTGTGCAGCCCGGCGCTGTCGAGGAGTACGTGATCGACCTCTGGGCGACGAGCAACCTGTTTCGCGCCGGGCATCGCATTGGGTTGGAGATCTCCAGCAGCAACTTCCCGCACTTCGACCGCAACCTGAACACCGGCGGCAAGCTCGGCACGGAAACCCTCGAAGAGGCACGGCCAGCGCTGCAAACGGTCTACCACGACGCGGCGCACCCGTCGCACGTCCTGCTGCCGATCGTTCCCGCCAGGGAGAAGGAAAACGTGTAGGGGCGCATGGCGTGCGCCCTTCGCCGCGCAGCGGCGACCTACAGCGTCCGCAAGCCGAACAACCTGGCTGGCAAACGCGAGACGAGAGGAGAAGCAGAATGGCGATGCGGCTGAAAGACAACGTGATCGTCGTCACCGGCGCCAGCCGTGGGCTGGGCAAGTACATGGCGCTCGGTATGGCGGCAGAGGGCGCAGCGATCGTGGTTGCGGCCCGCACCGAGCAGGCCACGCATGAAATCCTGACCGGCAGCATCTATGAGACGGCGCGGGAGATCGAAGACGCGGGCGGCGTGGCCTTGCCCGTACGCTGCAACGTGGCCGATCCGGCTTCGATCGAGACGATGGTCGCGGCGGCGCTGGCCCGTTTCGGGCGCATCGACGTGCTGGTGAACAACGCGGGCATTCAGCCGGCCGGCCGCATTTCGACCATCCAGCCGCGCCACTTCGAGCTGGAGCTGCGCATCAACGTCAACGGCCCCTTCTGGTGCATCCGCGCCGTGCAGGAGCAGATGCGGGCCCAGGGCGGCGGCGCGATCGTCAACATCAGCTCCGCCGCGGCGAACCGCGAAGGCTTGTCCGGGCACTACGGCGTCACCAAGATTGCGCTGGAGTGGCTGACAAAAGCCTTCGCAAGCGAACTGAAAGAGACGGGCATTGCCGTGAACGCGTTGAAGCCGCGCGGCGTGATCGATACACCCGGCGCCCGCTTCGGCCGCGGCGGCAACGCGCCGCAGAACGCCGACCCGAAGGAAGACTTCGTCGAGGCGGCGGTGATCATGGCGACCGCGACGCCGACCACGCTCACAGGCGAGGCGCTGTTCGAGCACGACGTGCTGTCGCGCTTCGGCCGTGGCGCCAGCCTGGCCGCCAGCACCAAAGGATGAGCGACCCGGCCGAGCAGCCCCGCTTCTATTTGGATGAGAACCTCTCGCGCCGGCTCGCACCGCTCTGCCGGGCGCGCCGCCTTGATGTGACCAGCGCGCAGGAACTCGACCGCATGGGCCTGAGCGACGCCGAGCAGCTACGCTACGCCGCGGCCGAAGGGCGCATCTTCGTCACCCGAGATGACGAAGATCTCATCGACCTGACCTATCGCTTTCTCGCGGCAGCGTCGCCTCATGCCGGTTTGCTGATCGTAAACTGGCGCGTCAGCAGAGCTGAGTTCGGCCTGTTCGTAGGGGCTCTTTCTCGCTTCGTTGTTGCGCGCCCAATTCCATTGCAGCCGTACGAAATCGCCTGGCTCAAACGTCCTTAGGTCGTGCCCAGGGGTGTGCGGCGTAGAACTCTTCGGGGGTCCACTGATCCTCGCCGGCGATCCTCTCCTCGATCTCCTCGGGAAACTCGCGCCAATAGCGGATCGCGGCTTCGAGCTGCTCGCGTGAGAGCCAGTCGTAGTAATCCGCCAACTCGCCAAAATCCTGTCCCCAGCCCAGGTAGTCCTCAACGATCTCCCACACACCGAGGCCGGTGCCCATGACCTTGGCACAGCGACCTGTCGGCTCCTCCATGAAGAAGATGCCAGGCACGCGCCGCATCTTTTCCGCTTCGCTCAGCGCTTCAGTCGTCATTGCCATGCTCCCGCTACGGCGGGGTGTTGCGATCCGCGCCGCCCACCACTTGATTCTACCCCGGAACTGAATCGCCGCGGCGTGGCAACCAATACTCAGAGAGACACGATCGAGGGAGGCCGGTATGCCAGACACGGCGGGCGCGGTGCGCGGCTATCGCTGCGGTTTCGGCGCGGTGCTCTGCCTGGTGCTCGCCATCCTCGTGCTGACGCCGGTTGCCATCCTCAGCCTTGTCCACGAGCTGCGGTCACGTTCGGCCGATCGCTCGTACTCGATCTCGCTGCCCGACGACCCGCCGGGCCAGGACTATTCGCGCCTGCGCGTGGACGTGCTCTCGCTGGATGAAGTCGGCCGCTCGGTCACGCTGCGCGTCGCCGGCTTCACGCTCTGCCGCCAGGACTGCAATTATACGCAGAAGGTCGTCTTTTTCTCGATCGGCGCCGACAGCGGCGACCCCGAAGCGGTGCCGCCGTCCGAGTCGATCACGCTGCCGGCCACCTCGTCCGAAATCAGCCAGAAGATCACGCTGCCGCTGCGCGGCGAGCTGATCTCCTATCCATTCGACAGCTATCACCTTACCCTCGGCGCGCTGGTCAAACGTGTCAACCCGGACGGCAGCGAGACGGCGCTGGCGCCGGCTGAGGCGAACAGCCGCCTGTTCATGACGATCCGCGAGCGCATTCCACGGCTGAATATGGCGGCGCCGCGCTTGCTCGACCCGGCCGGCTTCAAACCGGAAGGCGCAGCCTTCAGCTATCTGTATGTGAATGAGATCGGCTTCGCGCGGCCGCTCTACCTCAAAATCCTGATCGTGCTGATCGTGCTGCTGATCGCGGCGGCCTCGCTGTACGCCGTGATCCTGCGGCCGTTCGATCAGCTCATCATCAACGCCGGGGCGCTGGTGCTGGGCGTGTGGGGCGTGCGCTCGTTGCTGCTGGGTGCGTTTCCGCCGGACGTGACGATCGTCGATATCTCGCTGACGGGTATCATCTTCTTGTCGCTCTGCGGCATCACGTTCCGCGCTCTGCTCCTCACGCATGGCCGCAGCAAGCTGTCGCTCTGGCCGGGGCGACGACGGCCCGCGCCATCGCCGGCTACGACCAGTTCCCCCGGTTCCACCGGTTCTGAGGAGCAGCGAGCCGCCTGAAGCGTGCCCCGCAGAGCCGGCAATCCGTATGCAGGAGCCGGCGATGCAGCGCCACGACCGCGAGCCCCAGCGCGTGCTGGTGATGATGGCCCACCCCGACGACCCCGAGTTCACGTCCGGCGGCACGATCGCCCGCTGGCGCCGGCAGGGCGCCTGGGTCGGCTATATCGTCTGCACCGGCGGCGACAAGGGTAACGAAAACACCCAGCTGCCTTCAGAGGAGTTGATTCGCACGCGGGAAACGGAGCAGCGCCGCGCGGCCGCGTCTCTTGGCATCGAGATGGTCGAGTTCCTCGGCCACGAAGACGGCTTCTTGGAGCATACGCCGGAGCTGCGCCGCCAGCTCGTCGCCGCGATCCGCCGGCACACGCCGGACACGGTGATCTGTTTCGATCCGACCACGCGCTACGTCGGCGACGGCTACATCCAGCATCGCGACCACTGGATCAGCGGCGAAGCGGTGCTGACCGCGATCTATCCGGCGGCGCGCAACGGCCGCACCTTTCCCGAGCTGTTGCGCGAGGGGCTGGAACCGCACGTCGTACAGCAGGTCTACATGACCGCGGCGAACCAGCCGACGCGCTGGATCGACATCGGCGAGACGATCGACGAGAAGGTCAAGGCGATGCAGCAGCACAGCAGCCAGGTGCAGGACCCCAAAGGTCTGGCCGCTTTTCTGCGGCAGATGGCCCGGCAGTCCGGCGCCACAGCGCAGCCGCCGCTGGAGTACGCCGAATCGTTCCGCTACATCGACTCGACTGGCGGCTGAGGCTCAGGTTCGCCCGAAGAAGTCGCGCCAGAGCGCGGCAGTGTCCCTCGCCATCGCCGCGAAGAGGCCGCGGCCGGCGACGCCAATCGTGGCGATCGCGCCAACGGCCATCACGGCGTAGACGCTCTTCTCACCTTCCGGCGTCCAGTACACGTCGCGCAGCGTCAGCCAGAGGGCGAATTCGTCCAGCGTCAGCGCCGCACTGACGCCGAAAAGGATCGCAAGCGCGCGCTTTGCCCACGGCCGGTCGTTGGTGAACGCCGCGCCGATATAGCCGGCGACGAGCAGGCCGATGATGCCGAAGACGAGATGATGGATGTGCGTGCCGCCGCTGGTGCCGACGTTATGGAACAGCCAGGTGAAGCGGTGATCCTTGATGCTTGACGTAATGAAGCGCACGACGCCGAACATGATCAGGAAGCTGGTGGCGATCAGCAGCCGCTCTTCCCGGCACTCCTTGACGATGTGTTCGCGGTAGAGATGCGCGAGCCGTTGCGGCGTGCCGGGCCGCAGGTGGGCCGGCAACCCGGAGAGGGCGCTGCCGCGCCTCGTGATTCGCACCGGCTCGCCTCTCTTCCTTCGAGATCGGCACCCGACTTCGGCAGCGGCACACTGCCACCGATCGTTTCTGACAGTGTACAGCCGCGCGGCCGGCGGGCGGCTGATGTCTGCACTCACGCGGCACGCTATACTTCCCGGCAAGTGATACGCACGCGAAGGAGGCGGCGATGGCGGGAGGACTGGCCGGCAAGGTCGCGATCGTGACCGGCGGCAACTCCGGCATCGGAGCGGCGACGGTGATGCGCTTCGTGCGTGAGGGTGCGAAGGTCGCGATTCTGGCGCGTCGCGAGCGCGAGGGGCTGGCCGTGCAGCAGGCGGCGCTCGACGCCGGCGGCGAGGCGTGCTTCATCGCCTGCGACGTGACCGATCGGCCTGCGCTTGAAAACGCGGCGCGGCGCACCGTCGAGCTGTACGGCGGCATTCAGATCGTGGTGAACAACGCCGGCGGCGGGGTTCCCGACCCGTTTCCGGCGCCGGACGACGATGCGTTCGAGCGCACGCTGCGGCTGAATCTCACCTCGGCCTACATCCTCGCGCGCGCCTGCTGGCCGCACCTGGTCGCCGCCGGCGGCGGCACGATCGTCAACGTGAGTTCGCTCGCTGCGGTCACGGGTGTCACACCGCATCAGCAATCGATCATGCCCTTCTTCCCTTCAGCCGGCTACATGGCCTCGAAGGCTGGACTGGAGGGCCTGACGCGCTATCTCGCCTCCGCCGGCGCGCCGCACAACATCCGCGCCAACGCCGTGCGGCCGGGCGCGGTGCTCACGCCGCAGCCTCGCGCCTTGAGCCCGGCCATCATGTCTTCGAGCGCGTACACGAGGAGATTCAGCTCACGCCCGGCCCGGGCTCGCCGGACGACGTGGCAAACGCGGTCTACTACCTCGCCTCAGACGAATCGAAGTTCGTCAACGCGCAGGTGCTCAGCGTGGACGGCGGCGCCGTGTTCAAAGTCTGAATCTCACAGACGATCGCTGTACTCCCTGTCATTGCCTTGACGCCTGCGTAACGCTCATTCGTGCGGCAGGTAGGCATTTGTGGCAGCAGCCACGGCAGAGACGACCGCATCCCATAGCTGCTGATGTACCGTGTTGAACTCCTCCTGAGTAGCAGCGCCAAGATAATAACTGCGGTCAAGCCACGACCCCATCCCACCAAACACCCAGGCCTTCTCAGCAGCGACGAGTAATTGACGGGCTTGTGGATTGTGCGGGACGGAGGGAAGCATGCCGGCGAACCAATCAGGCTCGGGTGCCGACGATTCGAGAGCCTGCTGTGTAGCGATAAGCATCTTGGTAAAGGGATCGCTGCCCATCTTCCGGGAGACTTGCTCCGCTGCTGCGGCGGCGATCATGAGCGCAGCCGCTGCAGCCTTCAAGCGTGGGGTGTTTTCTGACAACGGTTTGTCAAGCCTCAGTGCGCTGTAGGTGATGCGCCATGCTTTCAGGCTCTGGTCAGAGTGCCACCACCCTTTCCAGATCTCCCACCATCGCGGATAGGTCACCTGGATCGCCCACTCCCTACCGTCCCGCAAGGCAGAGGTTACCCAGGCAGGGTAGGGCCCGAGTATGAGCCTCAGTCCGCTCGCCTGTTCACGCTTGAGGTATCGGAACCAAGCGGCGGTCTCCGTGCCGATCTCTTGCCCGGCCACCTCAAAGTGAAGCGAGGCGACGAACTGAAAGAGAGGGGAAGAGCGCAGCAGTTCAGGAGGTGCATCGCTCCGGTCAGCGTGCAGCCACGCATTGCCATGCGTTACGAGGGCTACAGGTTGGCAGAGTTCGGTGCACATGCAACCCACATCCCTCGCAGCGCCTACGCCAGTCAACATGTATTGCTGGCGTCGGGGCCGCGCTACCCGCCGGCCAGCTTCACCGTGTGGCCCAGCACCCGCAGCGCCCCGGCGATCGTTTCGCGGTGGTCGCCCTGCAGTTCGACGGTCCGGCCCTTGACCGTGCCGCCCGCGCCGCAGAGCCGCTTGAGCCGCGCGGCGACCGCGCTGAGTGCAGCGTCGTCGCCCGGCAGGCCGGTGATCACGGTCACGACCTTGCCGCCGCGGCCGCCGCGCTCGCGGGTAACGCGTACGGTGCCGTCGCCCAACACCGGGTGCTTGGTTGCACGGTCTTTGCAGACGCAGCCGTGCAACGGGCGCTGGCAGTCCGAACAGCGCACCGGGCGCCGGTCGGCGACGCTGCGGCCGTCGGTGGAGTACAGAGGACGCGGCTCGCGGCCGGCCATCAGCAGCCCCCGCCCGATGCGGCAGCCGCGAGCAGCACGGGCGGCGACGGAGCCACGCCGTACTCGTGAAAGTGGTGCTCTGCAAGGAAGCAGGCCTCAAACCCGAGCCGTTCCGCCAGCACGATCTCATCGAGGATCTGCCGGTAGAAGGCGCCGATCGAGCGCGGCGCGTTCGGATAGTGATCGACGACCGAGAAGATGCTGTAGCGCAAGGCGCCGCTCCTGTGACGGCGGGGCGTGCTGAGCCGCTCATTTCAGCATACCGCGCAGCGGTTTTGGGCGGCATCGTGACCGTAGCTGACACGGCCGCGTGCTGAAGGCTGGCGGACCCCGCCCGCGCTTCGCTACGCTCTTCGACGGAGGCAGACGATGCACCACAGCGGCGAGCCGCACGACAGCACCGATAAGCTTCAGCACCTCAGCGACGCCGAGTACGAGCGGCGTCGCGCCGAGTTCTTCACCTCGCCGATCGACCGCCTCCAGCCGCGGCCCGGCATGGGCGGCGCGGAGCTGTTCCGCGCCATGCAACGCGCCGGCGGACCCCTCCGCAACCTTGCCGGCGTCTATCTCGGCTGGGAGGAGATGCTCAGCCGGGACCGCCAGGCGATCTGGCTGACGATCGCCGGCGCCTACATCCCGTTTGGCCTCGGCGGTACCCTTCACGCGATCATCGAGCACCGCCTGGTGGATGTCATCGTCACGACCCCCGCGCAGATCACGCACGACCTCACGGAGGTACGCGGCCTGCGCCATTATCACGGCACGCCGCAGGTGGACGACAATCTGCTGCAGCGCCTGGATATCAACCGCTACTGGAATACCTACGGCGATGAAAACGAGCTGAACGAGAACGAAGATGTGATCGCGGAGTTCGCCGAAACGTTGTCGGACGCCCGTGCTTATACGCCAAGTGAGTACTTCTACCGGCTCGGCCTCTGGCTGCCGACGAGCAAGCACGGCAAGGCCGACGGCATGATCACCGCCGCTGCGCGTCAAGGCATCCCGATCTTCTGCCCCAGCCCGGCCGATGGCGATATCACCACCGACCTGGCGCACTACCGCAAGCGCACCGGCCGCAAGCTGCTGCTGGACCCGGTCAAAGAGGCGCTGGATACCGTTGCAGTCAACGCAGTAGTGGAGGACGCGGGCGGCCGCGCCGGTTTGATCACGCTGGGCGGCGGCGCCCCGCGCAACTACGGCCAGCAGTCGATGGCCTGCGCCTACATGCTCGACCGCCGCGATTTGCAGAAGCACAACTACGGCCTGCGCATCTCGCTCGATCCGGTGGAAACCGGCGGCCTCTCCGGCTCAACGATCTCCGAAGGTAAGACCTGGAAGAAGTACGCCGCCGACGCGACCGTGGCCGAACACTACGGCGACTTCATGGTGCCGCTCGTGCAGATGACGCAGGCGCTGCTCGAAGCCCGCGCGGGCCAGCCGCCGCGCACGGGTCTGCGCGTGCGCTACGCGGACGACGGCCGCATGCTCGTCGTGGCCTTCGGCAATGCCGAGGTGGATGTGCAGACGGTCTATGGCTATGCGTAGCGGAGAGGACGCAGTGCGTAGGAGACGTGTGGGGGGCGCGTGATGGAATCGATCGCATTCGTCGGCATCGACCTGGCCTGGTCGCCGCGCAACCGCAGCGGCGCGGCTGTGCTGCGCGGCGATGCGGCGGGTGGCGGGCTGATCGACCTGTCACTGCTCGGCGACGACGCGGAGATCGTCGCCTACGTCGAGCGGCACTCCGGCAGCGGGCTGGCGATCGTCGCGGTCGATGCGCCGCTGCTGGTGCCGAACGAAACAGGGCGACGGGCCTGCGAGGCCGAGCTGCAACGCGTGTTCGGGCGCTATCAGGCCGGGCCGCACCCGGCCAACCGCGGCTTGCTCGCCTTCGATGGTGTGGTGCGCGGTGAGGCGCTGGTAGCGGCGCTGACGCGGCGTGGCTTCGTGCACCCGCCCGAGATCGCGGCAGGCGAGCCGGTGCGGCAGATCGTCGAGGTCTTCCCGCACCCGGCGACGATCGCGCTGTTCGGCCTCGCGCGCACGCTGAAGTACAAGAAGGCGAATCAACCGGCGCGCCGCGCCGAGGCGCTGGCCGACTGGCGCCGCTACCAGCACTGCCTGCGCTCGCTCGCCGGCGCCGACCCACCGCTGGCGGGCCACGAGCCGTTTTTGGAAGAAGACGTCTCCGCCTTGCGCGGCCGGGCGCTCAAAGGTTACGAAGACCGCGCCGACGCCCTGCTCTGCGCCTACATCGCGCTCTACGCCTTCCGCTGGGGCACGGCGCGCTGCTGCGCCTTCGGCGACACAGGTGGCGGCTACGTCCTCACGCCCGTCCCACCAGACCTCTGGCCGGTCGCCACCCCTCTATTCCCTATTCCCTAACCCCTATTCCCTATCGCGCCATGCCGTGGTACTCGCGGTTGGGCATCTGGCCGGTGGCCGCGGCGAGGCGGTTGGTGAAGTTGAACATCGAGGCCACTTCGGCGATGTCCCAGACATCCTCGTCGCTGAAACCATGCTGCTTGAGTGCCGCGATGTCTTCCGGCGAGCAGTCTTCCATCTCACGTGTGATCTTGAGCGCGTAGTCCAGCATCGCCCGTTCGCGCGGCTCAAGGCCGGCGCGGCGGTAGTCGAGCGTGATGCGGTCGGCGAGCACCGGGTCGCCCGTGAGCGCGCGCAGCGACGAGCCGTGCGAGGTCAGGCAGTAGATGCACTTGTTCTGCATCGACACGACCACGGCGATCATCTCGCGGTTGGCGCGGCTCAGACCGGAGGGGCCGGTCATCAATTCGTTGTAGTGCGCGAACCACTTCAGGAAGCGCGATGGCCGCCAGGCCCAGGCGCGGAAGACGTTTGGGCAGAAGCCGAGCCGCTCCTCCGCCTTCTCCAGCAAGGCGCGCACCTCGGGATCCATCTGCTCTTTTTCGAGCAGGGGGAACCAACTCGCCGGCGGCTCGCTGTGCGGCGGCGGCTCGGGCGCGGGCTGGGCTCGTGTCGTTTGTGCCGCACCATTCGCTCGGCGCGAGGCCGCCTCCGCCTTGTGGGTCGCCGCACCGCGCTGTTGCGTTGCCATCGCCGTCCTCCGCGTTCGTGCTGCCGCCTTCGATCTGCTTCCTGTCTACCATCGCGGCGGCCGGCGCTGCAAACGTCCTGGCTGGAACCGCGGTTTGCTCCTCACCGCCGCGGATGGTAGGCTCCCGCCGAGATGACCAACACCACGGACGATCCCGCCGCGTTCGACCGCATCCTGCGCTTCGAGGCGGTCCACAACGTGCGTGACCTGGGCGGCCTGGCTGCCGCCGACGACCGGCGCACGCGGCCGCGCATCGCCCTGCGCGCCGCGACCATATTCGCGGCCACGCCCGCCGACCGCGAGCAGCTACGTGCGCTCGACGTCGAACGGATCTTCGATCTGCGCGCCTTCCCCGAGCTGGCGCGCGACGGCTTCATCGACCTGAGCGGGATCGGTGCGATACGAGAGCATGTACCGATCTTCCGCGACACGGACATTTCACCCGAGGCGCTGGTCGCGCGGCGCAAGCTGTACGCGAGCGACTTTTCAATCGTCTACATGCTGATGCTGCGCGAGGGGGCGCCGTCGATCCGGCGCATCGTGGAGGCGATCGCCGAAGCCCGTCGTCCGGTGCTCTTCCACTGCGCCGGCGGCAAGGACCGCACAGGCGTGGTCGCGGCCGTGCTGCTGCTGCTCGCCGGCGTCGCACCGGAGCTGATTGCCGAGGACTACGCGCTGACGGCCGAACATCTGCCCGCGCCGTCGGAGGAGCGCCTGATGGCCGGCATGGCCCGCATGGGGCTCGACCGCGCGGAGTTCCTCGAAATGCTCAGCGCCCGGCCCCAGGCGATGCTGCGCACGCTCGAACGCCTGCACGCCGCATACGGCTCCGCCGCTGGTTACCTGCGTTCGATCGGCGTCGCCGTGGACGTACTCGAAGCGTTCCGGGCGCGGCTGCTTGAGCCCGCCGACGCAACCGCGGCGTGCAGTATGCCGCATCGCGCGGCCACCGGCTGAGCCCAGCCTCGCAATCGAGCGGTGCTCGCGACAACGCCTACCAGCCGGCAGACGCCGTCTGGCGTCCGGCTCCAATCGCGAGCCGCCGCGGCACCCAGTCGGGGTCTTCCTGAACATCCCAGATGCTCCAGGCGCCCGACTGCCACTGCGCCCTGCCGATGCCGTACTGCGCGAAGCGCAGCCGGCGGCGCTCGGCCAGCGCCCGCTGCACCGGCCAGGGCAGCTCGGCCAGCGGCGCGGGCGGCAGGCGCGGCTCGACGTTCTGGCCCAGCGCGTTGCGTCGCTCGCGGTCCAGCTCGCGCTGCAGCGCCGCGATCACGAGTTGGACGTGATCGTCCGGCACCGGCTCAATGCCCTCGTCGACGCCCGGATACCAGAGATCGGGGCCATCGAAGGCGGCGCATGCCTCGTGCACGTCGATCGCAATCTCTTCGGCCAGATCCTGCAGCGCGTCCGGCACCTCGGCGTTGCGGCCGCGGTTGCTGATCTGATCCAACGAGGACAGGACCGCCGAGCCCTCGTCGCAGCCCTGCCGCAGCGGCAGCCGCGCCAGCGCCTCCCGCGCTTCGGGCACAGCGGCGGCGCGCGCCAGCGTGTCGCCATACGTCGGGTGCGCTGCGGTGCAGAGCAACACCGACCCGCCGGCATAGACCCGATATTCCATCGCGCCCGTGCTGGTGGACGGCCCCGAACAGCGCACCAGCCGCGCGAAGACCCGCAGGCGCCGCCCCGCGGCGTCGGCAGCGGGCGATGTCCACGAGCTGCGCACCGGTTCACAGGCAAGCGAGGTCATGGCGCCACGTCCGGGCTGGCCAGCTCGCGCTTCTGCTGCGGGCAGATGTGAATCGGGTCGGTGTAGCGTTCCGGCCATGGGGCCGGCGCGATGCTGGGCGTGCGCACCGGCGTCTCTGCCGGTGCAGTCGCAGGGTTGCTGACGGCGTTACGCATGATCGTCTCCCTTCGCCTTCGGTACTCGTGGCTCCGTTCGTGGTGATGTTGATGAAGGTGAAGATGGCGGGGACGGCGCCTCGGGCTGTCGGGCAAGCCGCTGCTGCAGCTCCGCGCCCGATGGCTCCGCGGCCGCCGGGGCGTCGGGCAGCGGATAGGGCCGGCGCAGCGCGGCGCGCGCGGCGAAGCTCTTAAGCAGCAACTCGCGCCCGATGGGCCGGCCGTTCACGTCCTTCGCGTCGGCGGGCACGGCGAAATCGATGGCGAGCAGATCGCCCCACGATAGCTGCAATGCCGCCTCGCCCACGTTCTGCTCGGTACAGAACAGCAGCGCCGCCGCGATCTGGTCGTTCAGCTCCACGCCCGCCGGTGGGAACTTCCAGGTCTCCTGCGCCGGCAGCTCGTGGCGAATGCAGCGCTGCAGCAGCCACAGCTCCGCCACGCTGACGACCATCGGGACCGTATCGTCCAGCCCGCGGCCATACGGCTCCCCGGCTCCCGGCGGCTGATCGCGAAAGCGACCCTGCATCCCCCGACCCCCCGACTCCTCACTTCGGCGCCGCCAAACGACGATCCCGGCGTGACCACCACGGAACTGGTGCTCATATTTTACTTTACTTTGCCCCGGTTTCATACTTATTACGAATTGTCCCGCAGGCTTATTTTCATAATGTTCCCGTTTTGTGTTGTACCGTCGCAATCGCCGCGACACCGGTCCTCCAATTCTGACGAAGCCCGCGCCCACACCCGTCGCCCGTACACGAATGCCGCTATGCTGAATTGCGCAAAAAGGTAACTATCGGCCGCCCCGCCGGTGTCACTCTGGTGGCGCAGGTGTGGGCGCACACGCGAGGCAGCGGTGGCGGCGGAATCAGGTCTCGAGACGCCGGCGGCGAGCGGGCCAACCAGGGCGGCGCCGGGCGCCAGGCATTTGGCGACGACGTTTTCATCACTGCGCGTCTACAATTACCGGCTGTACTGGCTCGGCCAGCTCGTCTCGCTGACGGGCACCTGGATGCAGCGCACGGCGCAGGCCTGGCTGGTGCTGAAGCTCACCAACTCCGCGTTCGCCGTGGGCACGGTTACGGCCCTCCAGTTCTTGCCGATCACCCTGCTCTCGCTGTTCGGCGGCGTGATCGCCGACCGCGTGCCGAAGCGTCGGCTGCTGATCGTGACCCAGTCGATCTCCGCCGTGCAGGCGCTGCTGCTGGCGCTGCTGACCCAGATCGGAGCGATTCAGCTCTGGCACCTTTATCTGCTCGTGCTCGTGCTTGGGCTGACCAACGCCTTCGACAACCCGGCGCGGCAGTCGTTCCCGGTGGAGCTGGTCGGGCGCGACGAGGTGGCGAACGCCGTGGCGCTCAACTCCACGCTGTTCAATACCAGCCGCATAACCGGACCCGCGCTGGCCGGCATCGCGCTGGCCACCGTCGGCGTGGCCGGCTGCTTCTGGCTGAATGCGGCCAGCTTCCTCGCGACGATCGCCGGCCTGGTGTTGATGCGTCCGGATCGCTTCTTCTCCGTGACCCGGCCGCGGCGCGACCCGCCGCTGCGGCTGCTGCGCGAGGGGATCTCGTATTCGCTGCGGACGCCGGCGATCTTCGTGCTGGTCATTTCGCTGGCCTTCGTCGGCACGTTCGCCTACAACTTCACGGTGGTGGTGCCGCTGCTGGCACGGTTCACGCTGCACGCTGGCTCGCTGGGTTACGGGCTGCTGTTCAGCGCGCAGGGAGCCGGCGCGCTGGTGGCGGCGTTGGGGTTGGCCTACACGCGCGGGCAGAACCTGCGTACCGTCTTCCTCGGCGGCCTGGTCTTGAGTGTGGGCCTGCTCTGCCTCGGTCTCTCCACGATCTACGGCCTGAGCGCGGGCTTGCTGGCCATCATCGGCGGCGCCGGCATTATCTACAGCGCCTCGACACAGACGCGGCTGCAGATCATCGTGCCGGATCATCTGCGCGGCCGCGTGATGAGCATCTACACGCTGCTTTTCGCTGGCACCACGCCGATCGGCAGCCTCTTCATCGGCGCCGTCTCTGAGCATTGGAACGTGCAGATCTCGCTCGTGGCTTCGGGCGTGCTTTCGCTCTGCGGCCTCGCGCTCGCCTGGCTATACCTGCGCGGCCGCTCCGCCGCGGAGATGCTGCGCGGCACGGTGCTGGAACGGGCGCCGTAGAATCGGGAGGGTCTGCACCCGTCGCGCTGCTCTCGCGGTTTGCGCCGCGATGATGCACCATAGGCGCTGATCGCCGCTGGAGGTGTCGCCGATGAAGCTGGTTGTCGTTCGATCCGGCATCGGGATCCCGGAAGTGCAGGAGCGCCACGTCACCGCCGTCTGTACGATCGCGAAGGAGGCCGGTCTCGACGTGGCGACGCCGGCGACGCGCGAGGACGAGATGATCGCCGTCGCCGATGCGGAGATCGCCTTCGGCGGCCTGCGCCCCGAGCTGTACGCCTATGCGAAGCAGTTGCGCTGGGTGCAAACCGTGGGCGCCGGTGTCGACGCCTTCCTCAAGGGCAAGTTCGTGGAAGACGACGCCGTGCTGACCAGCGAAAAAGGCGAGGTCGGCATCCACCTTGCCGAGCACGCCTTCGCCTTGCTGCTCACGCTGACACGCGGCGTGGCGATCGCGATTCGCGGCCGGCGCTGGGACACGCGTATCGAGATCCGTAAACGCTCGTGGGAGCTGACCGGGCGTACGGCGGGGCTGGTGGCGCTGGGCGGCACCGGCGTCGCCATCGCCCGCCGCGCGGCCGCGTTCGGCATGCGCGTGATCGCGGTCGATCCGGAGCCGGTGGCCGTGCCGCCCGAAGTCGAGTCGTGCTGGGGTCTTGATCGCTTCCACGAGCTGCTGGGTCAAAGCGATGTCGTGTTCGTCTCGGCGCCGCTCACCGCCGACTCGCGTAAAATGTTCGATGCGAAGGCCTTCGCCGCGATGAAGCCCGACAGCATCCTGATCAACGTCTCGCGCGGGGAGATCGTGGACGCCGAGGCGCTGCTCGCCGCGTTGGACAGCGGCCACGTGCGCGCCGCGGGCCTCGATGTGACACCGGAAGAACCGCTGCCGCCGGAGAGCCGCCTCTGGGACCATCCGCATGTCGTCGTGACGCCGCACATCGCTGGAGCCTCGCCGCTGCGCGGCGACCGCATCGTCGAGCGCTTTCGCCGCAACCTCGACCACTATCTCGCCGGCGAGCCGCTGGAGGGCGTCATCGATAAGCGCAAGGGCTATTGAGCGATGCACCGCGGGATGGCGCCCGACCCAACCTCGACGGACACCGCGGGGCACCTAACCCTGCTTTGGCTGAAGCCAGGTCAGGGTTAGGTGCCCCGCGCGGCACGTGCAGGCGGGTTTCACCGCCTCGCGTTGAGGAACGGCCGTGACCGAATCGGATGAGCGCGATCGGGGCGAGCAGGCGCTCGCAGGTGTGACGGTGCTGGAGCTGGGCGAGTTCGTCGCGGCGCCGTTCTGCGCAAAGCTGCTGGCAACGTACGGCGCGACGGTGCTGAAGATCGAGCCACCCGGCCGCGGCGATCCCTCGCGCGAATTCGGGGTGTTCCCGGCCTCCGGTCCCGACCGCGAACGCAGCGCCCTCTATCTCTATCTGAACACCGGCAAGCAGAGCGTCGCGCTCGATCTCGATCGGGCCGCCGGGCAACAGCTCGTGCGGCGGCTGGCGGCGCAGGCGGACATCCTCGTCGAGAGCCGGCCACCCGGTCACCTGGCGACGCACGGCCTCGGCTACGAGGCGCTGCGAGCCGAGAACCCGCGGCTGGTCTACGTCTCGCTGAGCGCGTTCGGGCAGAGCGGGCCGCGGGCGCACTGGCAGGCGACGGATCTGACCAGCTACGCCGCCGGCGGCCAGATGCATCTCACCGGCGACCCCGAGCGCGAGCCGCTGAAGCCGGGCGGCGAGCAGGCTGACTACCAGCTCGGGCTGAACGGCTTCGGCGCGGCGCTCGTGGGGCTGTGGGACGCGCTCGATACAGGCGAAGGCCAGTGGATCGACGTCTCCGCGCAGGAAGCGATGGCCTCGACGCTCGAAATCGCCCTGAACAGCTACGCCTACACCGGCCGCGATATCTGGGCGACGCGGCGCGGTAACATCAACTCCGCGCTGCTTGGCATCTATCCCTGCGCCGATGGCTATCTCGGCGTTCATGCCATGCCGCGCAATGTGCCGCCGCTCTACAACGTGATGGAGATGCCCGAGCTGGCAGTCGATCCGCGCTTCAACAGTCCAGCAGCGCGGCTGGAGAACAACGACGATCTGAGCGCGACGATCTACGCCTGGGCCGCGGACAAGCAGAAGCGCGAGGTGTACGAGCGCGCCGGTTCCATGCGGGGCCCAGTCGCCTTCGTCCACGACATGGCCGACCTGCTGGCGTCGCCGCAGCTCGCGGCGCGCGGCTTCCTGCGTGAGATAGACCACCCCGCCGCCGGCCCGCTGGTCTATCCCGGTCCGCCGTTCGTGATGAGCGAGACGCCCGGCCGCATCGAGCGGGCGCCGCTGCTCGGCGAGCACACGGCGATGGTGCTGCGTGAACGCCTGGGCCTGAACGACGATGACCTGCGGACGCTGAGCGGCCAGGGCATCGTGTAGAGAACAGGGAACAGGGAACAGAGGGTGGGAGAACAGCGCGCTGAAGCGGCGGGTTTGACAGGCGCGGCGCGGGTACGGCCGGCGCGGCGGCTGCCGCTGGCGAACGTGCGCATCGCCGATCTGACCGCGGTCTGGGCGGGGCCGTACGCCACCCGCCTGCTGGCCGACATGGGCGCCGAGGTGATCAAGGTCGAGGCGGTCAACTCGCCCGATCTGCTGCGCGCCCTGCATCTGCAGCCGCCAGGCACGGAGCGGCCCTACAACCGCTCCGCCTACTTCAACCATAACAACCGCAACAAGTACGGCGTGACGATCGATCTCGCTTCGGCGGAAGGCCGGGCGCTGTTTCTGCGCCTCGTTCGCGTCAGCGACGTGGTGATCGAGAACTTCCGCGCCGACGTGCTGGACAAACTGGGCCTGGGCTACGAGACGCTGCGCGCCGCGCGGCCGGACGTCGTGCTGGTTTCGATGCCGGGCCACGGCAAGACCGGTCCTGAAGCCGGCTACATCGCCTACGGCACCAACGTCGAGCAGCTTGCCGGGCTGGTCAGTATTACCGGCTACGAGGGCGGCGAGCCGCACAAGTCCGGCATCAGCTACGGCGACCCGATTTCGGGCACGGCCGCTGCCGGCGCGGTCATGGCGGCGCTGCTCTATCGCCGTCGCAGCGGCCGCGGTCAGTTTATCGACCTGGCCCAGCGCGAGGCGCTGACCACGCTGCTCGGCGAATATGTCGTCGGCTACAGCATGACCGGGGAGCTGCCGCGGCCCGCCGGCAACAGGCACCCGGCATGGGCGCCGCACGGCGTGTTTCGTTGCGCCGGCCGGCCGGTCGCGGGCACCGCGACATCGGAAGATCGCTGGCTGGCGCTGGCGGTGCGCAGCGATGCGGAGTTTGCCAGCCTTTGCCGCGTGATCGGCCGGCCGGAGCTGGCGAGCGATGCCCGCTACGCCGATGGCCTCTCGCGCCATCGCCACGCCGCCGAGCTGGATGGGCCGATCGCCGCCTGGACCGCCGGATGCGAGCCACTGGCGGCCGCCGAGGCGCTGCAGGCCGCCGGCGTGCCCGCGGCTCCGGTTGAGAGCTACCGCGACCTGCTGGACGGCGATCCACACCTGCGCGCCCGCGGCTTTTTCGAAGAGGTTGCACACGCCGAGGCGGGCTCCTGGCGCATGGAGCGGCCGGTCTGGCGTTTCAGCGAGGCGCCAGCGCACATCCGTATCAACGCCCCGAGCTTCGCTGAGCACAACCGCTGGGCGTTCCACGCACTGCTGGGTCTCGATGACGCGGCGCTCGACGCGCTCGCGGACGGCGGTGTGATCGGCGATCTCCCGAATATGGCGGCGCACGGACAGTAGCCGCGTCGCCGGAGTGTCATAACCTGCGGCCGACAACAGCATCGGCGCTTGCCGCGTCCTGCCGCGGGTTGCTAGCGTGGATGGCATGAACGCGACCGCGCGTCGCACGCTTCCGCTTGTCGCACTGGCGCTCGTGCTTGCATGGGTTGCTCTCAGTCTCACCGCGGGAGGGCCGCGGCTGGGAGCGGTCGGGTTCATCGTGCGGCCGGTACACGCTCACCGGCCGGCCTGGCCGCTGTGGGCGCACAGCGCGCCGTCCGTCAGCGCGGCGCCCGCGATACCGAACGAGCCGGCCGCGGCCATGCGGACGCCAACCGAGCCGCAGCGTACGGCCGAAGCCGCGGTGGCCGTTACCCCCGCCGGCGCTGCCGTTGCTGCCCCCGGCAGCCGTCTCGCTCGGGCCTTCCGAGACGCGGATGCACCGCTGTTCGGTATCGCGCTGCGGGTGCCGCTGCCGCCGCCGCGCTCGGGCTGAATGCCCGCGATCTCCTGACGATTCTCGATTCGCCGGATCGTCGCCCCGTCCGCTGGTTCACTCCGGTGCCGGCGCGCGGGTGCCAGGTTTTTTGGCGCCAGCATCGCCCGCGGCCTCAGTCGGCCCACTGACGCTCGATCGCGTCGATGCCTCGATCGAACGGAAACCCGTGTGCGCGTGAGGGCCGCGCCGGCTGAGCCGGCCGTATGAGCGGATGCCGTAAACACGAGCACGCGGACCGCCCGCCAGACCGCGGCGCCCGCGGAGTTCATCTGCGGCCAGGCGTGGGGAGGTGGTGGTGATGCAGCAGCAACAAACGCACAGGACGGGGCCATTTGCGCGTGCCGTTCGCCGGCTGAAGCGGTTGCGGGGCGTGCTGCTGCTCAGCTTGGTGCTGGTCTGCGCGGTCGCGTTTCAGGTCTCCCACGCTGGCCTGGCGCTGGCGCACGCGGTGCTGATCCGATCGGACCCGGCGCAGAACGCACGCCTGACGACCTCTCCGTCGAAGGTCGATCTGTTCTTCAGCGAGGCACTGGACCACAAGTTCAGCACCGTCTCGGTGCGCGATACCTCCGGCGGGCGCCATGAGAAGGGCGCCGTCAGCTTCACCAACGATCCGACGGAGATGACGGTCGGCGTCAACACGTTGAGTCCCGGCTTTTACACGGTCGCGTGGACGACGGTCTCGGCGGTTGACGGCCACCACCTCGACGGTACCTTCCCGATCACCGTGCTCAACCCCGACGGCTCGGCGCCGGCCGGCACACCGCCGCCCGCTGCCAGCAGCGGCGGCGGTTCATCGGGGGTCAGCCCGTTCGATGCGGCGCTGCGCTGGCTGCTCTTGGTCGGCTTGATCGGCATCACTGGAGGGTTCGGCTTTGCAGCGTTCGTGCTCTACCCCGCCGCGGAGCAACTGCCAAACGAGTACCGGGGGCAGGCTCGCGGCTTCGCGCTCTGGTTGCTGGGGGCGGTCGTTCCAGCGGCGGCGCTGGTCGCGCTGATCGTCAACCTCGCAGCGTTGTTGCGCCAGGCGGAGCTGAACGGCTCGCTCAGCGCCCTCGGCTCGTTACTGTCCGGGCGTTCGGGCAGCTACTGGATCGTCCGCGAAGGCCTGATCGTCGCTGCGGCGGCGATCGCCTGGTTCTTGACGCGGCGCGAGCAGCGGCCGGAGGGCGCCGCCATCTACGCGGGGTTGGGCGTCGGTCTGCTGACAGGGTTGGGCGCGCTGGTCACGATGTCGCTCACCAGCCACGCTGCCGCCGGCCGCGGCGCCCTCTGGGCGGCGGGCAGCGACTTCCTGCACCTGACCGGCGTGGCGCTCTGGCTGGGAGCGCTGGCGCAGTTACCGGCGGTGCTCAAGATCCGCCGCAACCTGGATGGCGCGACGCGAACGCTGTTCTTGGGCCGCACGCTGCGCTGCTTTTCCACGCTCGCCGTCCTGTGCGTCGGCCTGGTGCTGCTGACCGGCACGTTTAACGCGCTGGTGCAGCTCGACTCGTGGGACTCGTTCACCGACACGGCCTACGGGCGTACGCTGCTGATCAAGCTGATCTTGCTCGTGCCGCTGCTTGGCTTCGGGCTGCTCAACGCCGTGTTCATCGCGCGACGCTTCGAGCGCAAGGCGTTGAACGTTGAGAACTCCGATCACGAGGCGGGCCGGCTCGAGCGTTCGGCCGTGGTCGAATGCCTGTTCGGCGTCGCCGTGATCGCGGCCACGGCGGTGCTGGTTTTCCTGGTACCGGCCAAAGACGCCGAGGCGCAGAGCGCCGCCCGTAAGGCAAGCTCCAATTCGGCGGTTGTCTCGTCGGTCTACCGCAACCAGGCGGATGCCGGCGATCTGAAGGCGTCGCTCACCGTCTCTCCCAATCGCGTGGGCGAGAACGACTTCAAGGTGCTGCTGACCCCAACGGATGCGAATGAAAACATCGCCGACGTGCAGCGCGTGCAATTGCGCTTTCAGTTCACCAGTCAGTCGGTTGGCGGCTCCACGGTCGATCTCACCCCGGTGCAGGGCACAGCAGGGCTGTTCGATGGCAAGGCCGCAAACTTCAGCTTCGTCGGCGACTGGCGCGTCATCGTCAACGTGCGGCGCACGGGCCACGACGACGTCAACGGCAGCTTCACGGTGCAGGTTCCGGATGTAACCGGCGCCACGACTTCGGCCACGCTCACAAGCGTGGGCCGCAGCATCACCGCCTTCCCCGCGCACGGCATCAGCAGTCAGCAGGCATGGGGCGCAATTCTGGTCGCGGTTGGGGCGGCGCTGTTCGTCTTCCGCAAACGCATCTGGAACATGAACCCGTGGCTGGGCACGGCCGGCGTGTTCGGCATCTCCGGCTTTGTCGTGGTCGGACTGGTTGTGGTGGTCGCCGGCCTGGGCAAAGGGACGCAAAACGTGTCGTTGGTGCAAAACCCGGTGCCATCCGACCAGCGCTCCGTGGCCGATGGCAAGGCAAGCTACGCACAGAACTGCGTGGTCTGTCACGGCGCAACCGGCCACGGCGACGGGCCGGGCGCGGCGGCGCTGAACCCGAAGCCGCTCGACCTGACCGTCCACGTCGGGCTGCACCCGGACGGCCAGCTTTTCGACTGGATCAGCAACGGCATTCAGCGCACGGCAATGCCGCCGTGGAAGGGCAAACTGACCGTGCAACAGCGATGGGATCTGATCAATTACCTGCGCACACTGTCCGTGACGGGCGACGCCGCGCCCGCCGCGCCCGCGCCAGCCGGCGGCGCCGCGGCGAGCCGCTAAGTTTACGCCGCAGTCACCCCACCGCAGCGACCGCAGGGCCGCTGCCGGGCCTGGAGTGCGATTCGATGATGGTCCGTTCGGCCCTTCTGCCTGCGTTCGCGGTGATCGCGGCGCTGACACTCGCTTGCTCGTCGAACAACAACGCCAACGGCAATGCAGGCGCACAGCCCGGCGCCCGCCAGGCGATCGTGGGCACACCGGTGGATGGCATCCCGTGCGAGACGTCCGAGCAACTGACCTACCATGTCCACGCGTACCTGACCGTGCTCGCCAACGGCCAGGTTGTGCCCATCCCAGCCTTCATCGGCATTCCCGGACGCTGCATCTACTGGCTGCACACGCACGATACGAGCGGCGTGATCCACATCGAGGCGCCGTCGCAGCGGGCGTTCACGCTCGGTCAGTTCTTCGATGTCTGGAGCCAGCCGCTCAGCGCGACGCAGGTGCTCGGCTTCAAGGCGGACGGCCAGCACTCGTTCCAGTTCTTCGTCGATGGCCAGCCGTACAGCGGCGATCCGCGGCAGATTCCGCTCGGCGCGCATACCTTGATCACCATCGAGTACGGCCCGCCGTTCTCTGCGCCGCCGCCCTTCACGTTCCCGACAGGGCTTTGAGGTCTGCGATGGGCAGCAGCACAACACCAACCCGGCGCGTTCTGTTGCGCGTGGCGGCGACGGCCCTGCTTTGCCTCGTTCTTGTACATTGGTCCGAGCGCGGCGCCGCTGCCCACGCCACACTGCAGCGTTCCGTGCCTGCCGACCAGGCGCAGCTCACCACGGCGCCGGGCCAGGTCGATCTGTTCTTCGCGCAGCAGCTCCAGCAGAACCACACCGGCACCTTCGCCGTGGTGCTGAACCGCACCGGCCAGACCGTTTCCGACGAGGCGACGATCGATCCGACGAACGGCCAGCACCTGGCCGTACCGTTGCACGGCGGCCTGGACAACGGCGCCTACACCGTGTTCTGGAAGACAACATCGGACGACGACGGCGGCGTGTCGCTCGGCTCCTTCAGCTTCTTCATCGGCAACGCGGACCAGCAGAGCGTCGCCGAGGCCGCCGCGTCGGGTCAGGTCTTCGTACCGGATTCCGCGCGTGGCCGCGCACTCTCGCAGCCGGCGCCGAACGGCAGCTCGACCGGCGCGCTGGTGGCGAGCCTGGCGTTAGGCGGCGCCGCGGGCCTGGCGATCGGCGGCACGGGGGTGTGGCTGGCGCTGCGGCGGCGCACGGCAGGCGCCGCGCCGGGCCGCGCCGCCCGTGCTGGCCGCCGCTGACATCTCGAACACGATGTATCGCAGTGGAGTGAAGGTCATGTCAGGCAGACTCGTTTCTCGGTTTCGATTCGGCCGGCGGCTTCCGGCCGTGCTTGCCGCGACGGTCGCGTTCATCTGCCTCGCCGCCGTGGCCTCGGCGCACTCGCGCTACGATCACTCGACGCCCGCGCAGGGCAGCGTCGTGGCGGCCTCGCCCGCTCAAGTCGACATCTACACAGTGCAGGACATGCAGAAGCAGGCAGGGGCCGATGAGATCGCGGTTGAGCGCAACGACAGCGCCAACAGCAACGGGCAGGTTGTCAGCACCGGACCCACGACGGTGGACGATGCCAATCGCCGGCACTTCTCGGTGGCGTTGCAGCCGAACCTGCCATCGGGCCGCTACATCGTCTCGTTCCACAACGTCTCGGACGAGGACGGCGAGGCGGACCACGGCCAGTTCGCCTTCTACGTCGGCAGCGGGCCGACGGCCGCGCAGAAGGCGCTGGATGCAACGCTTGCGATCACGGCGCAGTCCGACGACACCCCGAAGAAGAGCAGTTCGCATACCGGGCTGATCGCCGGCATCATCATCGCGCTGGTCGTCGTTCTCATCCTGATCGTGGGCGGCGGGCTGTTCTGGCGCCGCCGACGCGCCAGCGTCTAGCCCTCCGATGCTACCCCGCCCGGCCTGCTCGCGCGGACAGGCGTTCTCCCGTACGATGGTATCGTACCGTCCGGCGCTTCCGTACGGTCCGAAGCGCTGCGCACGGCCGCTACGATGCGCGCAAACGATCCGTTCGCTCGTGCGCGAGCGGCGACGGTGAGAACATGACAACTGCAGTCCGCCCCGCCCCCGCCATCGAGTCCGGCGGCGACGAGAACGCCGGCATCATCTGCGGCGGTTTGACCAAGATCTACAGCGGCGCCCCACCGCGCCCGCCGGGCGGAGGTTGGGGCGACGCGGGCGCTGGCCGGCCCGGAGGGCCGCCGCAGGCCGGCAACGGCGCTGGGCCGGCGGCCGGCTCCGTGGGCGGCCGCGTCAAGGCCGTGGACAACCTCAATCTCAGTGTGCGACGCGGCGAGTTCTTCGGCCTGCTCGGCCCAAACGGCGCCGGCAAATCAACGACGATCGGCATGCTGACCACGCGCGTGATCCCCACCGAGGGTCGGGCGATCGTGGACGGAATCGACGTCGTCGCGCAGCCGGCGCTGGCGCGCACGCGCATGGCCGTGGTCACGCAGGTGCCGGCGCTGGACCGCATGCTTTCGGTCTTCGACAACCTGTATTTTCATGGCCGCTACTTCTGCCTCTCACGCTCCGAATCGAAGCGTCGCGCCCGCGCCCTGATCGAGCGCTTCCGCCTGGAAGACAAGGCGAACGCCATGGTTGAAACGTTGAGCGGCGGCCTGGCGCAGCGGGTCCAGATCGCGCGGGCGCTCCTGCACGACCCGGCGGTGCTGTTCCTCGACGAGCCGACGGCCGGTCTGGACCCGCAAACACGGTTGGCGCTGTGGGAGACGATCCGCGAGTTGAACCGCCAGGGCCAGACGATCCTGCTGACCACGCATTACATGGAAGAGGCCGACCAGCTCTGCGAGCGCATCGCCATCATCGACCACGGCAAGCTGCTCGCGCTGGATACGCCGGCTGGTCTGAAAGCCCGGGTCGCCGCCGAACGGGTGATCACGGTCACGCTCGACCGGCCCGACCAGGGCGGCGTGCGGGACGCGATCCAGCGCGTTAACGGCGTTGGCGAGGTGCAGGCAGCTGGCGCCGTGCTGCACGTCTACGCCAGCGCCGCGGCTGGTCTGGTCGCTCGGCTGGTGGAGGCGGTGGCGGATGGCGGCGCGGAGCTGCGCGACCTGGCCGTGGCGGAGCCGGCGCTCGAAACGGTGTACCTCAAGCTCACCGGCAAGGAGTACCGCGAGTGACGACGATGGAACAGGCGGTGGTCCAGACGGGGCACGCCGCGCCTGCACTGCCGGTTCGGCGCCAGGTCCAAACGGCGCTGGCGTTGATCGAGCGCGACCTGGCGGTCTGCATGCAGCGCTTTCCGGAGTTTGTCGTGCGCACCACGATGCAGCCGGCGCTGTTCGCCTTCGTCTTCGCCTATGTCTTTCCGCGCATCGGGCAGGGGATCGGCGGCACGCGCAACGGCGGCCAGTTCGCCACCGTGCTGCTGCCGGGGCTGATGGCGAGCACGCTGATTTTCCAGGGCATCTTTAACAACGCCTTGCCCCTGGTGCAGGAGTTCATCAGCCGCGAGATCGAGGACCGGGCGATGTCGCCCACGCCGGTGGCCGTCGTCGCGGCGTGCAAGATCGTCAGCGGCGCCATCCAGGGCGGAATCTCCGGGCTGCTGGTAATTCCCATCGTTTGGCTCGCCTCGGGCCGCGGCGCCTCCGTGGATTGGGGCCACCCGCTGCTGCTCGTGACGATGGTGCCGGTGGGCGCGCTGGCCGGCGCTTCGATGGGCTTGCTGCTCGGCACGGTGGTCGAGCCGCGGCAGATCAATCTCGTCTTCTCGCTGCTTGTGCTGCCGCTGACGCTGCTCGGCTGCGTCTACTATCCCTGGGCCACGTTGTCATCGCTGAAGTGGCTGCAGATCGCCGTGCTGCTCAACCCCGTGGTGTATCTGAGCGAGGGGCTGCGGGCGGCGCTGAGTCCGGGTGTGACACACGGCGCGGGCATGTCGCTGTGGGCCGTCTACGGCCTGCTGCTCGGCGCGCTGGTGATCATGACCTCCCTGGGAATCGTCTGCTTCAAGAAGCGGGTAATCACGTAGGCGCAGCGTCCGCCGGCGGCCTGTCTGCAAGGTCGACGGGGAGTTCGCGGCCATTGACGATGCAGGCGCTGGTGAGCGGCACCGGCGCCTGCACCAGCTGCTCGACGAAGCAGCCCCGTTTCGCCAGCCGAATCAGACGCACAATGTCGGCCTCGGGCTCCGGCGAGTCGATCTCCAGCCGGGTGCGGCAGGCAGCCGCGCCGGCCTGCACGCTGCCTGCCAGCACCGAGCCGCCGAGATACCAATCAAACTCGACGCGACAGTCCGCCCGCGTCACCGAGAGCTTGAGCATCGACGCGTACCGCGCCACCTGCGTCAGCAGTCAGAAGCCGGCGGCAGCAGCGAGATAGGTCAGCGGCTGCGGGTAGGCATCCTCGCCGCCGATGCGCGGCGGCTCGTCGCAGTAAAACGTGAACTTGCCCGCATCCGCCCGCTTGAGCTGCCCGCGGATCGTGGTGACGTCGACGCCCATCGTGAAGCGCTGCGTGCCCGGCGGCAGCCCCGGGCGCTTCGTAAGGTCCCCGTCGTGCGAGCCGTCGCTGTCCGAGCCTGCCATCAGCTTCTCTCCGTGTCTCCGCCCGCGGGTGCAGCCTCACGCCGAGGCCAGCGCGTAGAGCAGATCGGCGTAGGCCATCTCCATCTCGGCCAGCCCGGCGATGCCGGAACCGGCGTTCGGCTCAAGCACCAGATATTCGTTCGGCGCGTGGGCGCCGGAGCCGTGGCCGAGGCCGCCCATCACCGTCGGCAGCCCGAGCGTCTCTGTGAAGACGTAATAGGGGGCGCTGCCGGCGAGGCGCGGCTGCACCAATGGCGTCTTGCCGTACTTGTTGTAAACGCCGATCGCCGCCCGCACCAGCGACGAGGTGACCGAACTTTGCGCCGGCGGATAACCGCTCAGCTCGCGGATCTGGATGTCCGCGAAACCGTTGCGGTCCAGATGCTCGCGTACCATGCGCAGCACCTCCGCCGGCGTCTGGTCGGGGACGAGGCGGCTGTCGACCTTCGCCATCGCCGTGTGCGGCAGGATCGTCTTCGTGCCCTCGCCCGTGTAGCCGGCCCAGATGCCGTCGATGTTCAGCGTCGGCTGGCAGAGATAGCGCACCAGCGCCTCTTCACCGGAGATGCCGTCGATCCAGCGCTCGACGCCCATCGTGCGCTTGATGCCCGCCTCGTCCCAGCTCGCCAGCATGCCGCGCAGGAGCTGCCGTTCCTCGTCGTTCGGCGGGCGCACGGCGTCGGCGTAGCCCGGCACCGTAATCGTGTTGCCGTCGGCGCTGGTCAGCGTCGCCAGCGCCTGCACCAGCCGCCAGACCGGCGAATCGACGATCGCCTTGAACGAGCCATGAATCTCAGCGCGGGTCGGGCCGCCGGCTGCGTTGCCGCTCGCCTCGAGCTCCCAATAGGCGATGCCCTTCACGCCGAGCGGCAGCATCGTTTCGCCCCGCGGATTCTGCGAGGGGAAGGGGAAGAACGTGCCGAGGGCGGTGCGCAGCCTGTCGGCGTAGGGCGCGACGACCTGCGGATAATGCGGCGAGCCCAGCTCCTCTTCGCCCTCCGCCGCGACAAACAGGTTGACCGGCAGCTTGCCCTCGCATGCGATGATCGAGGCGACGGTGTTCAGGAAGGCGCGTTCGGGTCCCTTCTGGTTCACCGCGCCGCGCCCCATAATCGCTCGCCCCAACTCGTGCTCGACGATCTCGGCGGCGAACGGCGGCGAGCGCCAGTCGGCCGGCTCGACGGGCTGCACGTCGTACATCATGTAGACCAGCAAGGTGCGCGGCGCGCCCGCGTCATAGAAGCCGAAGACGCCCGGATGGCCATCGGTCGGCACCAGTTCGGCTTCGGCAAAGCCGAGGGCGAGCAGATCACCGCGCAGCAACTCCGCCATCTCACGTACGCCGACGTTCTGGGCGCTGATCGACGGTTGTCGCAGCCAGCGCTGCAGCTCGGCCGTATGCTCGGCCTGATGGGCGTGAATATGGGCATAGACGCGGGCGTGATCGGCCGCGTACGCCGGAATCGTAGCTGCGTCGAAGGGAACCGCGTCGCCGAGCACGCCGCGCTGCGAAGACTGCACCATCGCCGGACTCCTCCTACGGCTGGCACGAGTGGGCCGGCCGTCGCACCGGCAACTATAGCGCAGGCACAAGGCGAAGGCATCGGGACAACGCGTTGAGAGCCACCGCACGCTGGCGAGAGTCGCCGGATCGTCCCATTCCCGGCTGCCGCCGCCAGCGGGCGCTTCTCGTCGATCTCAGCGCCCCGCCGCGATCGGCGCGCGTACCAGTACGGCGCCCGCCGACTGCCGGCACACGGTAGACTGACCATGGGCGGCCCACGGCCGCCCGCGGTGCCGACGATGGAGAGCTGCCAGCACATCCTCTGGAGCGTGGATGGCCACGGGCGAGCATCACGACGAGGGCGCCCGGGCCTTCGTGGAGAAGCGGGAGCCGCGCTTCGTGGGGCGATAGCGGCAGCGGCGCTGGTGCCTGCGCGGGGCGCCTAACCCCGCTTTGGCCGGCGCCAAAGCTCCCTTCCCCACAGGGGAAGGGTTACGGTGTCGAGGGCAACCGACGCCGGGCGGAGACCAACCCATCGGCCATCCCGTGAGGACACCCCGGCCCCGTCGCCGTCGCACGGTGTATGGAACGCTTCAGAAGTCCCTTCCAGTCTCGGGAAGGGACAGGTTTCGCTGAAGCGAAATCAGGGTTAGGTGCCCGCATGGCGCGGCGCGGCCACATCGCACCGATGGCCTATGCTGGCCGCATGCCTGACGCTTCGCCCACGACCAACGTCATATCGCGTCTGTCCCGATCCTGGTCCCGCAAACGCGCTCGCATGTTCGCCGGCGTGATGCTCGGCGCGGCGCTGCTCTGCGGAACGCACAGGACGCGGGCGGCGGCGCCGGCTCGCGTCGCGACGCCGGCGCAGACCGCGGCGCATCTGGCGGCGATCCGCACGGCGTACGACGATCTGCTCGACGCCTTCCACCAGCCCGAACCGCCGGACGCGCTGCTGCAGCCGGCGCTTGACAGTCTGCTCGCCGACACCCGCAAGCACGGCCTCAGCCTCCAGCCGATCACCCTGCCGGCCGACCGCGACGGCGCCTTTGCCGCGTTTGCGGATCTCTTCAATCAATTCGCGCAGTACGCCGCACAGGCGAGCGACGATGCCGTGCAGAATACTGCCTTCGACGCGATCGACGCGATGACCGGCGCATTGCGCGACGATCATACCGGCTTCATCGATCCCAACGGACTACGGCAGTTCGCCGCCGAGCTTTCGGCCGGCTCGGGCTTCGGCAGCGGCTTCGTGCTACGAAACGCCAATCCGCCCTACGTGCGCGAGGTCGCCCCGGCCGGCCCGGCGGACCGCGCCGGCCTGCGTCCCGGCGATGCCCTGCTCGCCGTGAACGGAACACCGGTGACGCCGCGTGCGCAGAGCAGCCTGAGAAGCATCTTCGCGGGCGACTCCGGCCCGTACACCCTGCGTGTGGACCGGCCTGGTGACGGCGAACTGGATCTCAGCATCACGCCGGGGCCGTATCACTATGCGGAGTGGAGCGCGACGGTGCTCCCCGGCGGCGTCGGCCTGATGCGACTGCGCGAGTTCATCGATCCCTGGCGTCCACTGCCCGACGGCCGCACGATCGACATGGCGATCGACGACGTGCTGGAACAGTTCGAGGCGGCCGGCGTCACGCTCTGGCTGCTTGACCTACGCGATAACCCCGGCGGCTCCGGCCTGCTGGCGGATGCGCTCACCGGCCGCTTCGTCCCCGACGGTCTCTCCGACCGGCAGTTCGACGGGCGTGGCCATGCAGGCCAGGACTTGGTCGACGGACGGCTGTTCCGCGTACAACGGCCGCTGGCAGTGTTGGTGAACGGCGGCTCGACCTCCGCCTCGGACCTTGCCGCCTCGGTGTTCAAAGAATCCGGCCGGGCGCTGCTCGTGGGCCAGCGTACCGGCGGCGCCCTCGGCAACGCCGCAATCTGGCCGATCGGCGACGGCGCCGGTATGGAAATCAGCTTCGCCGATGTCCACAGCGGCAAAAACGACGCGGTGATCGATCGCGTCGGCGTGCCGGTCGACGTGTCTGCCCCCGACCGCACCGTGAGCGACCTGGCCGCCGGCCGCGATCCGCAGCTCGATGCTGCGATCGCGGCACTGAAGCAGCGGGACGCCGCGCCCGTGCAGGCAGCGGCTGCCGGTCTTACGCCGCTCGACCGGGCGGATGTGCAGGGGCGGCTGCTGCGCTATCTGCCCCCGGCGTCGGCGCTCGCCGCCGCGTTGCCGGGCCAAACGGACGTGCAGGATACGGGCGGTTATACGCTGCTGAGCTACAACGACTACAACAACTGGGCGACGGCCACGGTGACGACCTCCGGCAGCGGCGGCGGCCGCGATGGCGTCGCCACGCGCGAAGCGGCGCGGCAGCGCGGCTGGCAGGGCGGCCGCGTCGAAGTGTACGGCGGCGGCGACCCGCTCGGCCCGTCGCTCTGGCTGGAGCTGGATGACTATCAGGGTGTCAGCGGGGCGGAGGCCGCACTTGCCGCCAATGACTTCTCCGATCAGTGGCAGCCGGAGAACGCTGTGCTGCAGCTCGGCGACGCGGAAACGCTGGCGTATGCAGGCACATGGGGCGATCTCGGCACGCTGCTGCTGCGCTGGCGCCGGGGCAGCATCGTGTTTACGGCTGAGTATCAGGCAGCGCCGGGAACGGCCTCGCCGGCGGGCGACACCGCGCTGGCGCAGGCCGTCGATGCAGCCTTCGTGCAGACCCCGGCTTCGCTGTCCTACACGCTGATCATCGTGCCGCTGCGCCGCACGCTGCCATTTCTGCGCGCGGCCGAGAGCGCGGCGTAGCGGGGACCGAAGCCGGGGTCATCGGCGCGAGCTGCCGCGCCGCGGCACCGGCGTCTGGAGCGCCGGCGCCGTTGCGTTTGCCGGCGCTACTGAGCGGGAGCGAGCACGGTAAAGGAGCCCGTCATCCAGGGATGCAGCGTGCAGTAGTACAGATACTGGCCCGGATCGAGCGTGCTGGTGTCCAGCGTCCAGGACTGACCGGGCATAATCAGCAGGTCGCGCGTGGGCGACGAGTCAAACTTCTCACCCGAGGCGAGGGTGCGCGTGGGCGCCATGCCGCTCCAGGTGATCGAGGTAACGGTGTGCGGCGCCGTGCTCGTCGCCGGATTGTCGAACTCGATCGGCTCGCCCTGCGTCACGGTCAGGTGCGCCGGCGCGAACGTCCATTGGCCGAGCCCCTCGGCATCCGTCGGAGTGAGGCCGGAATCGTTCTGGACGACGGTGACGCGCGGGGTGAATGCCGTCGCCGGGCGCTGAGCGCGGGCGCCCGCCATCGTCGCCAGGGCGCCGCCAACCAGAAGCGAGGCAAGAACCGGCCGGATGGGAACGCGCATGAGTCCGTCTCCTTCGCGTGGCCGCGGGCTGATTCGTGGCCGCGGCCGTCACGCGCTATACGTTAGCGCGTGACTTTCGGATTCAAGGCCAACGTTCGGAAATTGCAAGGATTCACGTCGTTCGCGGGTGCATCCGACACCAGCTTCGCCGCGTCTGTTCATGAATGCGACGCGGATCGCGCGTTCGGTGGAGAAGACACACGGATTCTGTGTTGTGACGGCGCCGCGCGGCTCGCATACAGTGTGGTCAGCCGCCTCGAGAACTGGAGCGCCGAGATGAGCGAGTCGCACGGGATCGATTGGAACGCGGTGCGCGACGAGGCGATCGCGCTGCTGCGCACACTACTGCGCATCGATACCACAAACCCGCCGGGCAACGAGCACGCCGCCGCCGAGTTCCTGGCGGCGGTCCTCGTCCGCGAGGGCTTCGAGCCGCGTCTGCTGACCTCGGAGCCGGGTCGCACCTCGGTCATCGCCCGGCTCCCCGGCGCCGCTGAGCGCGGCCCGCTGCTGCTGCAAGGCCACACCGATGTCGTGCCGGCCGATCCCGCCGAATGGACGCACCCGCCATTTTCCGGTGACCTCGCCGAGGGCTGCATCTGGGGCCGCGGCGCGCTCGATATGAAGGGCACGGTGGTGATGCAACTGCTGGCGCTGATCCTGGCGAAGCGCCTGGGGCTGTGTCCGCGTGGAGACGTGATCTTCTGCGCAGTGCCGGACGAGGAAACGGGCGGCTTCCTCGGCGCCGGCTGGCTGGTCGACAACCACCCGGAGCTGGTACGCGCGGAGGTGGCGCTGGGCGAGGTCGGCGGCTACACGATGTTCCTCGGCGCCGACCGCTACTACCCGATCCAGGTGACGGAGAAGGTCGGCTGCCAGTTGCGACTGCGTGTGAGCGGCGCCTCGGGCCACGGCTCGATGCCGATCCGCGACGGCGCCATGGCCAAAGCCGGCCGCGTGCTGGAGGCGCTGACAAGGCAGCGGCTTCCCACGCACATCTCGCCGGTGGCGGAGCAGTTTGTGCGCGCCCTGGCCGAGTCGCAGCCGCTTTTGCTGGGGTTGCTCGATCCGGCCCGCGGCGACGGCGTGCTGGCCGAGCTGGGCGCCGAGGGCCGCATGTGGGAGGCGATTCTGCACAATACCGCCGTGCCGACCGTTGTCCAAGGCGGCAGCAAGACCAACGTGATCCCCGGCAGCATTGAAATCGTGATCGACGGCCGCCTGCTGCCAGGACAGAGCGCCGAGACGTTCTTGGAGGAAGTGCGCGCCCTGATCGGGGATGACGCGGAGATCGCCGGCGTGCGCCACACGCCGAGCCACACTGAGGCGCCCGTGGACGCCTTCTTCGAGGAACTGTGCGGCGTGGTGCGGGCGCTTGACCCCGGCTCGCGGCCGGTGCCGGCGATCGTCACCGGCATCACCGACGCACGCCACTTCGCGCGGCTGGGCACGCGCTGCTACGGGTTCGCGCCCGTGCGGCTGAACCCCCAGACCGCGTTCTGGACGCTGTTCCACGGCGCCGACGAGCGCATCCCCGTCGAGGGCCTGGCGTTCGGTATCGAGGCGATCTTCCGTGTGCTGGAGCAGTATTAGCTGAGCGGATCCCGACACCGCGGGGGGTAGGCGTCCTCGACGCGGCCTCGTACACTCGACAGCAGGTGGCACGTCGCTGCAAGCGGTGTGCAAAAGGGAGCGGGGAGATGGCAACGGCTCAGGAAACGGCTCTGCGCCACGCAAACGACGTGGTGGCGGGCAACATGGCGGGCGTGATCGGCGACTTCACCCCGGAGGCGCTGACCGAGTTCCAGCAGCACGGCGTGATGCCGCCGCGGCCGACGACGAAGGCGGAGATCGTCTCCCAGGCGCAGGAGGGCAACCGCGAGCGCTTCGAGATCGCGTATTCGAACGACAGCCAGTCGTTAACGATCCGTAGCTGGTGGGAAGATCAGGGCGGCACCTGGAAGCTGGTTAAGGCCGAGCCCGTGCACTGAAGAGGCAAAAGCGTGGCGTGAGGACTGAGGCATGAGCGAAGCCGTTGTGCGCGATGAAGCGCCGCAGTCCCACCCACGGCCGGCGCTGCTGGTCGTCGTGCGCCATGGAGAATCGGTGCGCAATACCTTCGACGTGCACAACGGCCTCAAGCAGATGCCGCGGGAGATCGCCACCACGCCCGACCACCTGATCCCGCTGACGGACGAAGGCGAGCGGCAGGCGCGCTGCACGGGGGTGGGGCTGCGCGACGAGTTCGGGTCGTTTGACTTCATCTTTCACAGCCCGTGGTTGCGTACCACGCAGACCGCGCGGCTCATCGCCGAGGCGCTGCCGCCCGCAACGCCGATTCGCCGCAACCTGTTTCTGACCGAACAGCACTTCGGCCAGCTTGATCCGGCGCTCTGGCCACATCGGCTGGACCGCTACCAGGCGGCCTATCAGCTCTTCGAACTGCAACGCGAGATCATGGGCCACTTCTACTGCCGCCCGCCCGACGGCGAAAGTTGGGCGGACGTCTGCATTCGTACGCACCAGTTTCTCGGCATCCTCTTCCGGCCGGAATACGCCGGCAAGCGTGTCCTGCTGGTGACGCACGGTGTGACACAGCAGAGCTTCCGCTACCACCTCGAATATCCAACCGAAGAGCAACTTGTCGAGGAGTACCAGGGCGACCGCAACCGTAACTGCGGCGTCGGCGCCTACACCCATGAGGCGGACAAGGGCTGGACGCTGCTCTGCTGGAACAAGACGTACTACTGATCGCCGCCGGGCCGTTTCATACTCAGGCGGCGCCTCGATCCGGCGCGATCCAACGCCTCGAACCGCCGCAATGCGTCGGCACGGGCCGCCGACGAAGGGAATCTCGGCGCACGTGACTCCGCTCGGCCGGAGAGCGGCGCATCGTCGCAATCCGGACCCCGACAATGCCATGACCCGGTCGCAGCCGTGGGTGCTGCGGCCGCCATCTGAACGGGAATTAGTACTTGTAGCCGGGAGTATACGGCGTGCTCGTCGAGCTGGCCACCGGCGCAGCGACGCCGCTCGCCTGGTCGCTGACAACGACGGTGCCGTGCATGCTGGCGTGGATGTTGCAGTGGTACCTGTAGGTGCCGGCCTTCGCGAAGGTCACGGAGAAGGTGCCGTTCGGCGCGATCGTATTGGAGTCGAAGCTCTGGGCCTGCCCGGTATCGGATGTGACCGTGTGCGAGACGGTGTCATGGTTGGTCCAGGTGACCGTTCCCCCGGGCTTCACCGAGATCGTCGCCGGGAAGGCGATGCCTTTGATATCGGCGGCCGTGGCCGCGCCGCCGGCCGGCGAGGCGGTGAGCGTGACGCCGACCGGCGCGCCGGCTGAGGAGGAACTGCCTGCGTTGCTCTTCGATGCGTTGTTGTTGCTCGATGCGCAGGCCGCGGTGAAGGCCGCGGTCAACAGCATCGCCGGAAGCAGAGCACGTAGCGTGAATCTGGCGTTCATGGCGTTCATGGCGTTCATCGATTCCCTGGACGGTGAAATCTGGTGCTGCCGTCGTTATTCATACGCTCTTTCGCCTGCTGCGGATGTATCGCGGCGCGTGATCGCCCGTCGAACGCATGGTCAGAGGCGGGCGGCGGTTTCTATACTTGCCTGAAGGGGGCGCGAAGACAGCATGCCGATCGACGCGCGGCACCTGCGGCGGCACCTCGACGACCTGATCGGCCGGATCGCCTTCCTGCGGCCACTGCAGCCAGACAATCCCTCGTACCGGCTCTGGCTGGGCGATGTGATCGAAGTGGTAAACCTGCAGTGGGGTGTGCAGAGCCGCCAGATGCTGCAACTGCGCGCCGCCATCGGCCGCGGCGGGCGGCAGCCGGATGGCGAGACGCCCGAGGAGCGGGCCAGCGTCTACCGGGAGCGCCTTGACGACATCGAGGCGGTGCTGGGCAGCTTCGTGCGTGGCATCGCCGAGCCGGTGCAGTTCTTCGAGAATGGAGACGGCCGCTGAGGCCGGCAAGGCTTCGCACGACGACGTTCGCCCGTGCCACCGGATCGGCACGGGCAGGAAAGGAAGGCGAGGATGGGCGAGGAGGTCGATAAGCGCGTGATGGATGGCGCGGATGCGCTTGTGGCCGCGTTCGACGCACTGCGCGAGGCGAAGCTCGCGCTCGACGATGTGCGCCTCTCCTCGCCCGTCGAGGCGCAGCGCAATCAGGGCTTCTCGCAGGCGTCAAACCGCGTCGAAGGCGCGGCGAAAAAGGGCGAAGAGGCGCTGCGCAAATGCATCGTCGCGGCCAGCGCCAGCCGCAGCCCCGGGCACTTTCAGTGTTACCGCCAGGCGGATGGCCGGCTGGCCAGCGCCCGCTCCGAGCTGCGCGGCGCCGCCCGCGAAGACGACCCATCGAGCAAGGCGGCGCGCCTCAGCGTGGCCGTTGCGCTGATCGAGCAGGGTCTGGACGCGAGCAAAGACCTGATCTTCGGCGACCCGTCCGCGTACGCCTCGCGCCCGCCGGGCAACGGCGCCGACGAAGGCACCGCGCTGTTCACACGCGGCATCCCGCGCCCGGGTGGTTGACCCGCTGCACCTCCGCGGCGCCGCTGGCTCCGCCCTGCGGGGTTCGCACCAGCGGCAGCCAGGGCAACAAGAACCTTGCCGGCTGCCGGAACGCAGGTCGCGTGCATCGAGGCAACGCTTCGGTCAGGCCAGGGACGGAGGGTGCTGCAAGGCGAACGCCGCGAGCCGTGCAGCGCGTTGCTATAATCGGGCGTCGGTGTTCGGTCCTCACCGGGCGTGGTGAGGCATCCCGGCGGATCAGCGTCTGTTGGAGCCCCGTATGCGCAATATCCTCGCGCTCGCGGCGTTCGCTTGCCTCGGACTGATCGCCGCGCGGCCCGGCCGCGCCGGCGCACAGAACGCGGTGACGGTGGGCTATCCCGCTGGCTGGAACCTGGTGGCCGCCCCGGAGGGAACGAGCTTCGCGGCGGCGCTGGGCCCGCTGTATACGCTGCAAAGCGGAGATACGGCCTATCGTCGCAGTGCGCCGACGGCGGCCGTACAGGCCGCGTTTGGCTACTGGGCATACTTCCCGCAACCGAGCGTCGTGCTGCTTACCGGGCCGAGTCCCGCCTCACTGTCCGTTGTATTGCCGCCTCGTCAGTACGTCATGATCGGTGACCCGAGCCTGCAGCCCGTAGCCGTGTCACCGGGCGCCGACCTGTTGCTGACCTACGATGCCACCAGCCATACGTACGCCGCGGCAACGTCGTTGGTGGCCGGACAGGGCGCCTGGGCATACAGTGATCGCGGGGTCACGCTCACGCTGACGATCTTGACGCCGCCGCTGCCGCCGCCCGTACCCGCGGCTTCGCCGGTTGCCGCTCCGCTGGCGACGCCTGCCGGCTCGCCGGTGGCACGGACGCCGGCGGCGCCGCAAGGTCTCCGTGCCACGGTGCTTGACTCCACTCGGGTACGCCTGGACTGGCAGCCGAGCATCGGCGCCACCGGCTATGTCGTGCTCGACGAATTCGACCGGCACCAGATCGCGGCGCTTCCTCACGACGCGATCAGCTATACCCTCGTCAACCTCGATCCGGATACGCGCTACTGCGTCACGATCTACGCCTACAACGCCGCCGGCCCATCAGCGCTGAGCGATGAGGTGTGTGCGCAAACGCCGGCGCTCGCGCTGGTGCTGCAACACACACCTCGCGGGAATGTGTGACAATCGACGGGCCGCCGTGCAGGGCGTTCCGGCCCGCATCCCCCGGATCGCCGGCGGTTCAGCGCTGACCCTCGCCCGATGCCGCAAGGAGCCGTCGCCGCAGTGGCCGCATCGTTCCCAGGAGAAAACGCCGAGCCGGCCGCTGGCCCGCCGGCAGTGCGACCGGACCGCGATATGCTGCCGGCGGCGCAGCTGGAACCGAGCCCGCCGAGCGGGCGACGCGTCCGCTCGCGCCGCCCGCGTATCGGCTCGACGGACGTGCTGGCCGGGGCGATGTGGCTCGTAGTGGTGCTTGTCGTCGTCAGCGTCGCGACGCGGGGCGTACCCTTCGTCGGCAGACAGCGCCACCACGCGATTCCGGACGCCGCAAACGTTACCGCGAGCGCGACGCCGGCGGGCGCCGCCGGAACCGCAACCGCGCATCCGCTTCCGTCCCCCGCGGGCAGCGTCGGCGCAGCGCCCGGCCTGGCGGTGGATGTGCCTGCTGCCGCGTTGATTCGCCCCGCCGCCGCCATCGTGCAGCGTGTGGATCTGCCGGATGCGGCAGGCGGTCCCGGTACAATTGTGCTGTACAGCAGCGCCGCGGGCATCGACGGCTGTACGCATCCGTACATCGACGTCTTCCGGCCGGCGGCCGATGGGTCGTGGAAGCCGGTTTGGGACGTGACGAGTTCAGCGGCGCCCGATGCCCCGTTGATCGGCGCGGTGAACCGGACGGAGGACGGCTGTTTTCCCCGCGTCTCGGCGTTTGCCGTGCGTTCGCTGGATGCCGGCAACCCCGGTCTGATCGTGGCAGTGATGGCATCAGACGGGTCGCAGCGGCTCGTGGTCGTCGCACTCGAGCCTGCCCGCTCGCCGGCCGTGATCTCGTCCCTCAACCTCGCGCCCGGATTGTCGCTGAGCGTGCGCGACGCCTCACCGCTCGCGATCGAAGCGACCGAACCGTTGAACACGCCGGCGTCAGCGGGCAGCGGGCCGTGGGCCGGCGAGCCTATCGGTCGTCTTACCGAAACGTTGCAGTGGCGGGAGGGCTCGCTGACGGATTCCGGCTGGGTGGCCACGCTCAACTGTCTCACCGGTCCGCTTGCGACGCGACCATCCGGCGCCACGCCGCTGCTGATCTTTCACTGTCCGGACGGCAGCCACTATGCGGCGGCCGCGATCGACGCCGAGAGCGTGCTCGCGGACGGCTTCTCGGTCGGCGACCTGCGCGTGGGCGACGAGGTCCAGGTTGCACTTGCCACGACGCAGGCGCCGCAAGCGCCGCCTGTCGCTGCCCGAGTCAGCTCAGCCGCGGCCGTGTCGCGGCGACTCGCGGCACTGGCGCCTGCCGTTGCTGCGCAGGCCAGTGCTACGCCCGCCCGCTTGCGCACGGCCACGCCGGTGCTCGCACCGACGTCTCCGCCTGTCATCGCTGCCTCGGGCTCCTCGCCGCGTGAGGCGATCAGCGACCCTGCCGCCGTCGCGCCCGCGTCCGCTCCGCCGTTGCCGACGCAAGCGCCATTGCTGACTGCTCCGATCCAGCCGCCTCCAACGCAGACGCCTGCGGCGACGGTCTTGCCGATCCGGGCCACAGCGCCGGCGCGGCCCGTGCCCCCGCAGCCAACGCCGTTTGCGGCGCCACGGCCGGTGCCGCCGCAGCCGCAGTAGCGCTGCCGCTCGTCAATCCTGCGGGCGCGTCCAGCCGGCTGGGCGGTCGCCGAACGGGCCAGCGTTACGATACGGTGGCGGCGAGCCACCGCTGCGAAATATCGCACGGTGGACGCATTGCAACTCTCGTGATACAGTTGCCCACGCCGAACATAAATCAACCCGGCGAGGCAAGGGCGCCGTGGGCGCGGCCGGGCAGGAGTCGCTGCTTCTTGAATAAGACACGGAAAGTTGGGCTCGCCAAGCGGCGCAAGCGTATCGTGAAGCTGCATGGCATGGAAAAGCGCCCGGCAGTTCCTCAGAAAGGCCCACGTTCGGAAAAGACGCATGCGGCGCCAGTTCCAACCCTCGCCCTGACACCGCTCCCCCGTCGTTAGCCGCATTCCCCGCGCGCCTCCGCTGCGCTGACCGCGAGCAGCGACTCTGGTGGCGACCCAGGTATCCTGACGCGCAACTCTCCGCGCCCGGGGCCAAGCGCGGCCCACAGGCGTACTGCACTGCAACAGCGTGGAGGTGATGTGGTGGCTGACCTGGATCATCCCGTTTCGACTGCTCCGTGCGTGCATCGTTGGCGTATCGGCGCACCGCATGGCGAGTCGTGTCTCGGCACGTGTTCGCTCTGCGGCACCGTGCGCTCGTTCACCAACGAGCGCCGGCCGTTCGGACAGCCTAATAAGAACCGTCGCCCGGCGCCGTCGGTGCCGCCGGTGCTGCTGCACAAGCTGACGGGTACCGTAAATGGCGCCGGCTTCCTCAGCGTCGCCGAGGCCGCACACCGCGAATTACTGGCTGAGTAGCGCGCCCCCTTTTCCTGACAATCTCTTCCGCGCCCATTCCCGGGCTCGCAGCAGGCTGCCGTCAGCACTGCGCTATGCTGTGCGTGGCGATGTCCGCGACATGGTGCCGGGAGAGCGCTTCGTGTCCGATGCCCGGTCCGCGCTGAAGCAGGCTGCCGCTGTCGCCGCCGTGCGTGCCGAGGTACGCGACGGCATGCGCCTCGGCCTGGGCACGGGCAGCACCGCGTTCTTCGTGCTGGAAGAGCTGGCCCGCCGCGTGCGCGAGGAAGGATTGCGCGTCAGCGGCGTGCCCACCTCGCGTGAGACCGCGCGGCTCGCACACGAGCGGGGCATAGCTCTCACTGATTTAGACGGACCGCTGGATGTCGCGATCGACGGTGCGGACGAGATCGGCCCGCGCCGCGCCCTGACCAAGGGCGGCGGGGGCGCGATGACGCGTGAGAAGTGCGTCGCGCTGGCTGCGCGGCGCTTCGTCGTCGTGGCGGACGTCTCGAAGCTGGTGCGCCGCCTGAGCTGGCCCGTGCCGATCGAGGTGCTGCCGTTTGCCGAGGGGCTCGTGCTGCGGGCGCTGGGCGAGCGCTTCGCCGGCGCTGAGCCGGCGCTGCGCCTGCGCGAGGGCACGCCGTTCCTCACCGACAACGGCAATCACATCATCGACCTCGGCTTCCGCGCCGCACGTCCGCATCCGGCGCAGCTCGCGCGAGCGCTCAAGCAGATGACCGGCGTGGTCGAGCACGGATTGTTCGTGGGTATGCAGCCGGTCGTCTATGTCGCGGGAGAGGCCGGCGTGCGGGTGATCGGCTGAGACTTCGGCTCAGCCGGACCGCACCTGGACGGCCGCCCGACTGGCGGGCATGGCAGCAGGGGTGGCGACGGTGTACGGCCCTTCCGGCAGGATGGCGATGCTCGCGTCCGGCTGCCGCGCCAGCAGCGTCTGCAGCGTCGCTTCGACCGAGTTTGCCGGTTCGAAGTGCGCGCCGCGGATCTGCGCGGCGCTCAGCCCGCCGCAGAAGGCGTAGACGCGGGCCTTCTCCTGCACGATCGCCTGGATCTGCGCCTGCCACTGATCCGGTGTCGTCGCCGCGCCGTCGTGCAGCAAGCCGAACAGCTCGTGGTGGCCGCGCGCCGCGGACAGGATGGCTCCGTAGCTGCCGTGGCTGGGGATACCGTCGCGGCACTCGGCCGCGAGCACGATGCTGCCGCCCGGCCGCACGATCCGCGCCGCCGCCGAGAGTCCCTTGATCGCCTGATACAGATTCTGGTCCAGCGGATAGCCGCCGTTGGTCGTGACGACGATGTCGTACGCATGCGGCACCGCCCGCTCCTGCGCCCGCGCGACGAAGGCGCAGCCGGCCGCGTGCGCGGCGTAGCCTTCGGCGGCGAAGACGCCGGTAATCGCCCCCTGCTTGTTCACCGTGACGTCGAGCGTGAAGGTCGGCGGGGCGAGCGCCACGACCTCGCGCACGAGCTGCTGCACGGGGTTGTGCGTGATGCTGCCCCAGGTCGCGCTTGGGTCGCCGATGCGCGTACGGTCGTGCGCGAACAGCACCGTGTCCAGGCCGGCGACGCCGGGGCAGACGCCCTTCGGCCCGCCGCTGTAGCCCGCGAAGAAGTGCGGCTCGATCAACCCCACGACGATGCGCACGCCGGCATCAACGTAGCGACGCGCCAGCAACGCCGGGGCGCCCTGCGACGTGGTGCCGAGCTGTACCAGCGAGGCGTCGTCGCGGGCGTCATGGTTGATGACCTCGTAGCGGCGCAATATCTCGGCGCCGAGCATGCGCTCCAGTTCGACGGGTGTGTTGGCGCGGTGCGTGCCCGTGCCGCTCAGCAAGGTCAGCCGCTGTGGTCCGAAACCGAGTGCTTCCAGCTCCGCGAGCACGACGGGCACGACGCGCTGGCTTGGAAAGGCGCGCGTCACGTCCGGAAAGACGAGCACCGCACGACTGCCGCCATGCACCAGATCGGCCAGCGGCGGCCCGGTGAGCGGGCTGCGCAGCCCGGCCAGCACTGCGCCGCGCTCGTCCGGGACGCCGGCGACCGGCGAAGACTCGATCACGACGGCCTGTTCAGGCGCCTCGATCTCCAATCCGCTTTCGCCGTAGGCAAGCCGCACGCGCATCGTGCCAGTCCTTTCGTCGCTGCTCGCGAACTCTCCCGATCTGTACTGTACGCCCTCCTGCTGCGAAGTCGCCCGCCGGCGCGCCCGCTGCTCTCCGCCTACTCACGGCGGTCGATGGCGGCGCTTGCCCTGAACACGGACAATGAAGCCAGGATGCCTGCCTCATGACGCGCGAAGGGCAGACGCGTCGGCCGGCGCAACCGGGAGAGCCAGCACGGCTCATTGGACTGCAGCGATAGCAGGCCCACGTTGACGGACGGAGCCGGAATGCGCGTCTTGACGGTCAACACCGGCTCATCCAGCGTGAAGGCCGGCCTGTTCGACATGCATGACGGCGAGCGGCTGGTGCTGTCCGCGCTCGGCGAACGCATCGGCGCTGCCGACGCGCGGCTCGAGTTGCGGGACGCCGCCGGAAAGGTGTTGCGCCAGCAGCAGGGCGATATCGCCGACCACGCCGCGGCGCTGCGGCAGCTCTTCAACTGGCTTCAGGAGCTGGGGCCGGAGACGGCGCTGGAAGCGATCGGCCATCGCGTGGTCCACGGCGGGGCGCGCTTTGTGCAACCAACGCGGGTGAGCGTGGACGTGCTCGCGCAGTTGCGCAAACTCACCGCCATCGATCCTGATCATCTGCCGCAGGCGATCGCGGGCATGCAGATCGCGCTGGAAGCGTATCCGCCGCTGCCGCAGGTTGCCTGCTTCGACACGGCTTTCCACCGCGATAAACCGCGCGTGGCGACGCTGTACGCGTTGCCGCATGACGCGCTTGACAGCGGTATCGTGCGCTACGGCTTCCACGGCCTGTCGTATGAATACGTGCTTGGCCGGCTTCGCGCCGAGGCGCCCGCCGCGGCGAACGGCCGGCTGATCATCGCACACCTGGGCAGCGGCGCCAGCATGGCGGCAGTGCGCGACGGCGTGAGCATCGACACGACGATGGGCTTCAGTCCCACCGGCGGTCTGATGATGGGTACGCGCAGCGGCGACATCGATCCCGGTGTGCTGCTGTATCTGCTGCGAGAACGCGGGCTCTCGGCGGATGGACTCAGCGAACTGGTTAACGCGCGTGCGGGCCTGCTCGGCGTCTCGGGCACGAGCGCCGATTTACGCGATCTGCTCGCCCGCGAGGGTTCCGACGCGCGGGCCGCCGATGCCGTCGGCCTCTTCTGCTATCAGGCGCGCAAGTTTCTCGGTGCTCTGGCGGCGGTGCTTGGCGGGCTCGACAGCCTCGTGTTCACGGGCGGCATCGGCGAACACGCCGCGCCGATTCGATCGCGCATCTGCGCCGGCCTCGAGTTCCTCGGGCTGCAGATCGATGAGCGGCGCAACGCGGAGCATGCGCCAATCATCTCTGCCGAACACAGCCGGGTCATGGTTCGTGTGATCCCCACCGATGAGGCGCTGATGATCGCCCGCCACACGTACCGGCTGCTGACTGAGACAGGAGCATCCGATGTTCAGCTTTGACGCGGCAATCTCCAGCGCGGTCCGCAGCGACGGCGCGGCGTCCACGCCCGCGACAGCGACGCCGGCGCGCGGCGAGGCGGCCAACGCGCTGTCCGACGACCTGCTCGACCGTATGCAGCGCTACTGGTCGGCGGCGAACTATCTCACGATCGGGCAGATCTATTTGCAGGAGAATCCACTGCTGCGCGAGGCGTTGCGGCCGGAACAGATTAAGCCGCGGCTGCTCGGGCACTGGGGCACCTCTCCGGGGCTCAGCTTCATCTATGTCCAGCTCAACCGGTTGATCCGCGAGCACGACGCGAACGTGATCTATCTCGCCGGGCCCGGCCACGGCGGGCCGGCGCTGCTGGCCAACGTCTATCTCGAAGGGACGTATTCGCAGATCTACCCCGAGGTTTCGCTGGATGCGGCCGGCATGCGCCGGCTCTTCCGCCAGTTCTCGACGCCGGGCGGCGTGCCCAGCCACGTCAGCGTGCCCACGCCCGGCTCGATCCACGAAGGCGGCGAGTTGGGCTACGTGTTGATGCACGCCTTCGGCGCCGCCTTCGATAACCCCGATCTGCTGGCGGTCGCGGTGATCGGCGACGGCGAAGCGGAGACGGGGCCGCTCGCCGGCTCGTGGAAGGGTGTCAGCTTTCTGAACCCGGTGCGCGACGGCGCGGTGCTGCCCATCCTTCACCTGAATGGCTACAAGATCAGCGGTCCCACGGTGCTCGCCCGCGCCAGCGACGACGAGGTACGCGCACAGATCGAAGGGCACGGCTACGAGGTACACTTCGTCGAGGGCGACGACCCTGCGACGATGTTCCGCGCCTTCGCCGCCACGCTGGAGACCTGCTACCTGCGCATCCGCGCGATTCAGCAGCAGGCGCGCGGGCGCGGCTTTGCCGGCCGGCCACGCTGGCCCGCGATCGTGCTGCGCTCGCCCAAGGGCTGGACGGGGCCGCGGGAGCTGGACGGCACGCCGATCGCCGGCACGTTTCGCGCCCATCAGGTGCCGCTGGCGGACGTGAGCACCGACCCTGAACAGCTTCGCATGCTGGAGGCCTGGCTGCACGGCTACCATCCGGAGCAGCTTTTTGACGAGAACGGCCGCCTGGCCGCGGAGCTGGCCGCGCTTGCGCCCGAGGGCGACCGGCGCATGGGCGCGAACCCGCACGCCAACGGCGGCAAGCTGCTGCGCGCGCTCGATATTCCCGACTTCACGGACTACGCGGCGCCGGTGACGCGGCCTGCGACGGAGCGGCTGGAGTCAACACGGCGCTTCGGAGAGATGGTGCGCGATATCTTCACGCGCAACGCGCGCCAGCAGACCTTCCGCCTCTTCTGCCCGGATGAAACCAACTCCAACCGTCTGAACGCGGTGTTTGAGGTCGAGAACCGTTGCTTTGTCGAGCCGACGATCGCGATCGACGATCATCTCTCGCCCGACGGCCGCGTGATGGAGGTCTTGAGCGAGCACAACTGCGAGGGCTGGCTCGAAGGCTACCTGCTCAGCGGCCGCCACGGCCTGTACGTGACCTATGAGTCGTTTGCGATGGTTTCCGCCTCGATGACCGTGCAGCACACGAAGTGGCTGGAGGAGGCCACGCGGCTGCCCTGGCGCGAGCCGGTCGCTTCGCTCAACATCCTTCTGACCTCGACCTGCTGGCGCAACGACCACAACGGCTTCAGCCATCAGGGGCCGGGCCTGATCGACGTGATGCTGTCGAAGCGCGGCAGCGTGGCCCGCATCTACCTGCCCCCGGACGCAAACTGCCTGCTCTCCGTTGCCGACCACTGCCTGCGCAGCCGCGACTACGTGAATCTGATCGTGATCGACAAGCAGCCGCAGTTGCAGTGGCTGAACATGGACGCGGCGCGCGAGCACTGCGCCCGCGGCGCCTCGATCTGGGAGTGGGCGAGCAACGCGGGCGAGGAAGAGCCGGACGTCGTGCTCGCCTGCGCCGGCGACATTCCCACGCTCGAAACCGTAGCCGCCGCCGATTGGCTGCGCCAACGTCTGCCCGAGCTGCGCGTGCGCGTGGTCAATGTAGTGGATTTAATGGCGTTGTTCACGCGCGAGGCGCACCCGCACGGCATGGACGCAACCCGCTTCGTTGAACTGTTCACCGCCAGCAAGCCCGTCGTCTTTGCCTTTCATGGCTATCAGCGCGCGGTGCACCAGATCGTGCATGGGCATGTGAACGCCGAGCGCTTTCACGTACGCGGCTTCAACGAGCAAGGCACCACGACGACGCCGTTCGACATGGTGATGCTGAACGGCATGAGCCGCTACCATCTGGCGGCGGAGGCGCTGCGCCGAACGACGCGCCTGCACGAGCGCGCGGCTGCGCTGATCGCCGAGTGCAGCAGCCTGATGCAGAAGGCGACCGCCTACTCACGGGAGCACTTCGAAGATCCGCCGGAGATCCGCGACTGGACGTGGGGCGCGAGCTGAGCCGGCCAGCGGCCCTCATCCTCACCCCCATCCCCTGCATTGGAAGTCTCCGACGATTGCGCTGCGCTCTGGCCCCCAATCCTGGAGGGAAGGAGGCGATCCTGGGTAGTGCATTCCATAACCGGCGCGGTTAACCCGACGCGCCCGCGGATCGCTCCAACCCGGGATCGCCCCTCGCCCAGGATTGGGAGAGGGGACGGGGGTGAGGGCCGAAAGCCGCGGGCTACGGCACCAGCACGGCGCGCGTCACCTCGGTTTGCTTGCCGCTCCACTCGGCCAGCGGGAAGGCCTCGTTGATCTGTGCCAGCGGGAAACGGTGCGAGATCATCTCCTCAAACGGGTAACGCCCCCGCGCCCGCACCAGGAAATCGAGCGCGAGCGGCAGGATGCTGGGGCGGTACATGGCCGAACCGAGGATCTTCTTGCCGCGCAACAGCTGCGACGGCTGGATCGTCGCCGTGCTGTCCGGCACGATGTTGCCGATCTCGACGAAGGTGCCGCCGTTGCGCAGCATGGCGATACCCTCCGCCATCAGCGAGGCCAGTCCCACCAGCTCGAGGACGAGGTCGGCGCCGCGCCCCTCGGTCAGCGCCCGCACGCGCTGGATGCGGTCTTCGGCGGCCTCGTAGTCGGCGATGTTGACGGTTTCATCGGCGCCGAAGCGCTGCGCCAGCGCCAGGCGGTGCGGCATGCGATCGAGCACGATCACACGCTCGGCGCCCATGTCCTTCGCCATCGCCGTGGCTGAGAGGCCGAGCCCGCCGGCGCCCTGGATCACCACCTGCTGCCCTTCGCCGCAGCCGGCTGCGGTCAAGCCCTGGGTCACCGTGCCCAGCGCACAGTTGACCGGGCCGAGCACGTCGTCGGACAGCTCGTCGGGCACACGGAAGATGGGATGATTGGGCGGCAGATAGTAGTAGTCGGCGTAGGTGCCGACAAAGTGCGGGAACTCGCTCACCGAGCGGTAGGCGCCGCCGTTGGGGCAGAAGTTCACATCGCCGCGCAGGCAGAGATGGCAACGGCCGCAGGGGAAGATCGCCGAGTGAACGACGCGGTCGCCCTCGCGCAGCGGCGTGCCGACCGAATCGGTAGTCACACCCTTGCCGAGCTTGAACACGCGCCCGGTGCCCTCGTGGCCGAGCGCCCGCCCGCCGGCCGGCAGCGGGATCGCCGCCTGATCGCCGCGCCAGGTGTGCAGATCGGAGCCGCAGATACCGGCCTGCGACATCTGCAGCAGCACGGCGCCTGGCTCCGGTTCGGGGACCGGATACTCTTCCAGCACGAATGGTTTGCCGTACGCTTTGATGACCGCCACGCGCCCGTTCATCGGCCGTCCTCCTCTTCGCTGCTGTCGGCTTCGCTTCCCAGCCCCCGCAACTGCCGGCTGGATCAGTGTATGCGCCCGCGCGGGGCACCTAACCCCGATTTGCCTTGCGGCAAATCTCCCTTCCCGACACGGGAAGGGTTCGGGCTGAGGACGATCGGGTGGTTGGGAGATCATCGCATCGCGTGTCCCATAAGGACACCAGCCCCGCCGCCGTCTGGCGCCGCTGGGAGCGCTCCGGAAGTCCCTTTCCGTCTCGGGAAGGGACAGACCTGGCTTCAGCCAGGTCAGGGTTAGGTGCCGCGCGGGCGCATACGCGCAGAACCTCCCCAGCCCTGGCCTAGCTGCCCTTCCACGCAGGCGACCGCTTCTCTGCGAAGGCCCGCGGCCCCTCGATGCGATCCGCGGACGCCATATGTGCCTGGGCGTTGTCGTAGGAGCGGCGCAGCGCGGACTCCAGCGGCAGATCGAGCCCGGTCATCGCCGCCTCTTTCGAGGCGCGTACGGCGAGCGGCGCGCACTGCAGGATCTCGGCGGCCCAGCGCTCGGCCGCGGGCAAAAGTTGCGCCGCCGGCACGACCTCGTTCACCAGCCCCCAGCGGTGCGCTTCCGGCGCCTCGATCGATTTGCCGGTGAGAATCATGCCCATGGCGATCGTCAGCGGGATCTTGCGCGGCAGGCGATGCACGCCGCCGGCGCCGGCGATCAGACCGACGCGCGGCTCGGGCAGACCAAAGCGCGCGTGCTCGGCGGCGATCACGATGTCACACGCGAGCGCCATCTCACAGCCGCCGCCCATCGCCCAGCCGTTCACCGCGGCGATCAGCGGCTTGAACAGGTCGAAGCGGCTGGTGATGCCGCCGAAGCCGCCCCTGAGCGGCGGGCGCGGACCGGAGAACTGGCCCGGATTCTGCGCCGTGAACTTGAGATCGTTGCCGGCGGAGAAGGCGCGGTCGCCCGCACCGGTCAGAATCGCCACCCAGGCGTCCGGGTCCGCGGCGAAGCCGTCCCAGATCGCGCTCAGCTCCTCGCTCGCCGGCGGATGCAGTGCGTTCATCACTTCGGGCCAGTTGATCGTGACATAAGCGACATGTCCGCGCTTCTCGTAGGTCGCGTATTGATAGGCCATACACCGTCTCCCTGTCGCCGTCCGCGCCGCGGCGGCCCGCCGCCATCGAGAGTATTGAGCAGAACGCGCACGCCGTCCACCGTCGCCGCCGGCGCAGCGGTCCGCTCCGTCGCCGCCGCGCTGCTCAGGGTGCGGGAGGTTGCTCGCAATGTTGTATCATTGTCGGCAGCAGCCCGAACCGCCGCATGCAGGTATGTGACATTTGCGTGACGCTGGGTCGTCAAAGCAGATACAGTCGGTCAACAGAGCCATCGCTCTGCTGCGCGCGTTGTCAGGCGCTGAGTCGCTGCCCCTGTCAGAACTCGCTCAAATCGTGGGCGTCCACGCGTCTACCGCCCATCATCTCGTGCAAACCCTGGTTGCCGAGCATTTTGTCAGCCAGGATCCCATCTCCAGACGCTACGCGCTTGGTCCGGCGCTGCTGACGATCCTCCCGCCTTCAGACCGCATCTCGATGCTGACGCGCATTTTGCGTGAGCCGATGAGCGCCTGCGCTGCCTGCAGCGGCTTCGATGTCTGGGCCGCGGTGCTGCAAGACGATCGTGTGCACTACATCGCCCGCGTGCCCGCACGGCACCCGCAGCGCATCGAGGTGCCGCTCTTGAGCACGCAGCCGGCATACTGCGTTTCGCCGGGCCGCGTGTTGCTCTCCGCCTTCGATCGGCCGACCGTGCTCGAAATACTCAGCCATCACCCCATCCGCCAGTACACGGCCACGACGCGTACGGACATGGGCGAGATTCTCGAAGCGATCGATGCGGCGCGAATCAATGGCTACAGCGAGGTGGCCGGCGAGCACCTGCCGGATACGCGCGACATCGCCGTGCCGGTGCGCGGCGAGGGCGGGACCGTGATCGCGGCGCTCAGCATCGGCGAGAAGGCCGGCCTGTTCACGGAAGAACGGCGCCGGCCGTTGCTTTCCTGCCTGCAGGCCGCGGCGCTGGCCGCGGAGACGCTGCTCGGCGGCAGCGTCAACCCGGAGGCTCGCTCGCGATAACGCCCTCGGCCTCCAGCGCTGCCAGTTCGTTGTCGCTCATGCCCAGAATGCCGCCCAGCACTTCGCGGTTGTGTTCGCCCAGACCCGGCGCGGGCAGGCGATAGCTGGCCGGCGTGGCGCTCAAGTGCGCGGGCAGGCCGGGGAAGACGAACGTGCCGGCATCGGGATGCGTAATCGGCACGTAGAAGCCGCGCGCCGCCAGGTGTTCATTCTCGACCAGCTCCTGCGCGTCGAAGACGGCAACGGCGGCGATCCCGGCCCGCTGCAGCGTCTGCATGACCTCGGCGTGATCGCGTGTTGCCGTCCAGTCGTTGATGGCGGCGTCGAGGGCGTCGTGCCGATCGATGCGCTCGTCGAGCCGCAGACAGGCGAGCGCATCATCGAAGCCGGCCAGTGCACAGAGCGCCTGCCATTCCGCGTCGCTCGTCACGCTGATCGCGATCCAGCGGTCATTTGAAGTCTGCGACGCTCTCCCCTCGGCTGCGCGCGAGGGACCCCCGGGTCCGGCGCACGGGTAGCAGCCCTGCGGCGCGTAGAAGGGATGGCGGTTGCCGCGCCGCGGGGCGTCGGCGCCGCGCACCTGCGCCGCCAGCAGCTCCTCGCCGATGAAGTCGATCATGCCTTCGACCTGCGCCAGCTCAATCGCCTGGCCGCGATGCTCGGGGTCGGCCGCGCGGTCCCACAGCGCGATCGTGATCGCGGCTGCGGCGTGCAGCGCGGCGACGGGATCGGCCCAGGCGACGCCGGACTTGTAGGGCCCGCCGTCCGCGTAGCCCATCAGGCTGGACAGTCCGGCGGCCGGCTCGATCATCGTGCCGAGCGCCACCCAGTCGCGCGCCGGCCCGGTCCAGCCGAAGCCCGGCATGCCGATGTAGATGATGCCCGGATTCAGCGCGCTGAGCCGGTCGTAGCCGAGGCGGAGCTGAGGCATTACGCGTGGGCTGTAGTTCTCCAGCACGACATCGGCCGTCTCGACCAGCCGCTCGAACAGCGCTTTGCCCGCTGGCGTATCCAGTTGCAGCGTGATCGCCCGCTTGTTGCGGTTGAACTTGTTGAACATCCCTTCGCGGTTCCACGGCCGCGCGCCCGCCTTGCCTTGCGGATAGCGGCCAGTGCGTTGCGCGTACAGCTCGCTCACGTCCTTCTGGCCGCGCGACCAGGTCGCTTCCACGCGGATCACGTCGGCGCCCAAATCGCCGAGGATGCGGCCGGCGAGCGGCCCCGCCCAGACGCGCGAAAGATCCAGCACGCGCACGCCGTCCAGCGCCATCGGCTGCTCAGGCATCGCCGCCCTCCGCGCTGATTTGCGCCTGGCGCAGCGCGTCGAGATGCCTGATGCCCTGCTCGCCGAGCGTCGCCGCCGTGTCCGCGCCGGCTCGTGGCGGCGGCTTCTGTTGCCATTCGTGACGTGAGAGCCGGAACGGCGGGCCCGGATAGCGCAGCGCTCTGCCCGCGACTTCGACCGTCTCCCAAAACTCGCGGGCGGCGAGATGCCGGTCTTGCAGCAGTTCCAGCATGCCGGGCACCGGCCCGACCGGGACGCGCACCTCCTGGCCGAGCGTGACGATCTCCTCGACCGTGTGCTCCAGCAGCCAGGGCAGAATCTCCGCATCGAACGCCGCAAAGTGCTCCAGGCGGTCGAGGCCGGTGGCGAAGCGCGGGTCGGCCAGCAGGTGCGCCATGCCGATGACTGAGAGGAAGCGCTCGGTGGAGAGATCGCCCGCGGCGCTCAGCGCGATGTAGCCGTCTTTGCAGGGGTAGATCGTGATTGGGTGGGCGGAGCTGTACTTATTGCCGATGCGCCGCTCGATTGTGCCGGTGTGCGTCCACTTCACCGAGGTCCACTGGTGCATGCTCGCCATCGCCTCCATGTGCGAGACGTCGATCGTCTGGCCGGCGCCGCTGCGTGCGCGGTAGCGCAGTGCGGCCATCGCGGCGATGAAGCCGTACGTGCCGGCGGCGTATTCCGGCTGCCGGCCGGCGCCCTGCAGCGGCTCCCGGTCCGGCTCGCCGGTCACGAACATCTGGCCGCCGGCAGCGTAGTCGGTGAACGGCGTCGAACGGTAGCCGCGGTACGGCCCGGTGAGGCCGAAGGGCGAGATGTAGAGCTTTACCAAACGGTCGTGCGAGACGTCGCTTGTCGCGGGATGCAGCGGCTGCGGCGATGAGCTTTCGATCAGCACGTCGGCGCGTTCGAGCAGCCGTCGGAGCAGGTTGCGGCCGCTCGCCGTTTGCAGGTCGAGGCAGACGCCGCCCTTGCCGGTGTGCAGCCAGGCGAAGAGCGTGCTGGAGTCTCCCAGCGCCTCCCCCACCGAGCGGTTTGGATCACCGCCGGGAGGCTCGACCAGGAGCACGGTCGCGCCGAAGCCGGCGAAGAGCTTGCCGGCGTAGCCACCGGCGACCGAGCCGGCCAGTTCGATCACGAGCAGGTCTTCGAAGCGTTTGGCAGGGTCGCTTGTCATCACGTTCTTGTCGCGTCCTTACCGCGCGTCTTGCGTGCGGCCGCGCAGCCGCGGGTCGAGCGCGTCACGCAGCGCATCGCCCACGAGATTGAGCGCCAGCACCGTCAGGAAGATGGCGACACCGGGAAAGATCGCCAGCGTGGGCGCGTGGTGCGTGGCCTGCAGCGCCTTTTGCAGCATACCGCCCCAGGTCGCCGTGGGCGGCTTGATGCCGACGCCGAGGAACGACAAGCCGGCTTCGGCCAGAATCGCGAACGCCATACCCAACGAGCCCTGTACGATCACCGGCGCCAGCGTGTTGGGCAGCACGTGGCGGGCGAGGATGCGGCGCGCCGGCGCGCCCATCGCCCGCGCGGCCACGGCGAAGTCCTGGGTCTTCAGCGACAGCGTTTGGGCGCGCACCAGCCGCGCAAAGACGGGAATGCTGGTGACGCCGATCGCGATCATGATCTGGTTGATACCCTGGCCCAGCATCGCCACGATCGCCAGCGCCAGGATCAGTGCCGGAAAGGCCAGAATCGCGTCCATCAGCCGCATGATCACGCTGTCGGCGGCGCGGCCGGCATAGCCCGCGACCAGACCGAGCGGCACGCCGACGACGACGGCGATGCCCACCGAGATGAAGCCGACCGAGAGCGAGACGCGCGAGCCGAAAATCACGCGGCTGAGCACGTCGCGGCCGTTCTCGTCCGTGCCCAGCAGATGCCGTGAGGACGGCCCTTGCAGCGTGGCGAAGGGATTAATCTCGTTGGGACCGTAGGGCGCGATCAGCGGCGCGAGCACCGCGCAGACGACAACCGCCAGCAGAAACAGCGTCGCGACGCAGATCACCGGGTCGCGCAGCAGCCGTCCCGCCAGGCGCAGCAACGCCGCATCACGCAGCCGCTGGGTGGTCGGGGCGCTGAGCGCCGCGGGAGTCGCGGAAGCTGCCATCGCTACGCGTACCGGATGCGTGGGTCGAGCACGCCGTACAGCAGATCGGTGAACAGGTTGGTGAGCACGACGATCACGGCCGTAACCAGCACCACGGCCTGCACCACCGGGTAGTCGCGGATGAAGATCGCGTCCACGCCGTAGCGTCCGAAGCCCGGCAGCGCGAACACGGTTTCGATCACTACCGCGCCGCCCAGCAGCCGGCTCACCTGCAAGCCCGCCACGGTCACGACCGGCAGCAAGGCGTTGCGCAGGGCGTGCAGCAAGACCACCTTGCGCTCGGCCAGTCCCTTCGCCCGCGCCGTGCGCACGTAATCCTCGTTCAGCACCTCCAGCAGGCTCGAACGCGTCTGGCGCATCACCACGGCGGCCTGCACCGCGCCGAGGGTGAGCGCCGGCAGCAGCAGATGTCGCAGCCACTCACGCGCGCTGGAGCCGAAGCTGACATAACCCGAAGGCGGCAGCCAGTGCACCTGCACGGCGAAAACGAGGATCAGCAGGATGCCGAGCCAGAAGCTGGGCATCGCCACGCCGGCCAGTGCAAACACCGTCATCACCCGGTCCAGCAGGCTGTTGCGGCGGTAAGCGGCGACGATGCCGGTCGGCAGCGCGATCAGCAGGCTGATGATGAACGAGGCGACGGCGAGCTGCAGCGTGATCGGGAAGCGGTCGCGCAGCGCCTTCACGATCGTCTGGTGCGTCACCGCCGAGCGGCCCAGGTCGCCGGTCAGCGCGTCGCCCGCCCAGCTCAGATACTGCACCGGCAGCGGCCGGTCGAGGCCGAGGTCGTGCCGTTTGGCCTGCAACTGCTGCGGCGTGAGGCTCTGTCCGCTGGTACCGATCAGCGCGATCACGGGGTCGCCCGGCAGCAGATGGATGAAGGAGAACGCCGCGACGCTCACCAGCACGACCACCGGAACGATCGCCAGCAACCTGCCGGCAAGGTATCGCGCCATCGCTTCGCTCTACCCTGGAGCCTACCCCTGCCTCGCGCTTACGCTCGGCTGTCCCCTTCCCACAGGGGAGGGGGTTTCTCCGAGAGCTACCGCCAGGCACCGGACAACCCTTCCCCCGTGGGGAAGGGACAGGTCGCGTTAGCGACCAGGGATAGGCGCCGCCCCATCGTAGCCCTGCCCGCTAGCCGAGGTACAGCCATTTGTAGCGCTGCTTGCCCTCCGGCCCCCAGAGCGTGTTGAGGTTCTTTACCTTCGACTGTCCGGCGGCGTAGCCGGTGCCGTAGAGCACGTAGTAGTCGTAGACCTGGTCGATCGCGAGCTGCTGCACCTGGTCGTACAGCTTCTTGCGCTCGTTCTGGTTGTAGGTCTCCCGCGCTTTGGCGATCAGGTCGTCGAGCTGCTGGTTCGGCTGGTGGCCGGGATTGTAGAAGCCCTGCGAGCCGAGCACGTCGGCGGTCATGCCGTCCGGATCGACGCGGGCGGAGAAACCGGCGAGGTTGAGCGGCGCGTTCTTGAGCACGTAGTCGCGGTTGGTCAGGTCGGCGGTGGCGAGCGGCGTGATGCTGAGGTCGATGCCGGCTTTGCTCGCCATCTGCTTCCACAGCTCGGTGTGCTGCTGGTAGATCGAGGTATTGATCGTGATGATCTCGACTTTCGCGCCGTTCGGGTTCTTGCTCTGTGTCAGCTCCTGCTTCGCCGCTGTCAGGTCGAAGTCGAGCCCCTTGAGGCCGGGGTTGAACGCCCACGACGAGGCGCCCAGCGGCCCGATGCCCAGCACGCCCTTGTCGAAGAACACGGCTTTGAGGATCGCGGCCTTGTCGATCGCGTGGCCGAGGGCGCGGCGGAAGTGCACGTCGTCCAGCGGCGCCAGCGCCTGGTTGACGTACGTGCCAGACCAGCCGCCGCCCTTCACCGAAGTCACCTGGTACTTCGAGTTCTTGGAGATGTTGTCCACATCGCCCGGACTCAGCACAAAGACATCGACCGTGCCGGCGTCGAGGTTGGCCAGGCCGACCGTGGGATCGGGGACGACGTTCCAGCGCACCGAGTCGAGGTAGGGCAGCGCCGTGCCCGCGCCGTCCTTGGCCCAGTAGTTCGGGTTTTTGGTGACGGTGATGTGGTCGCTCTGCACCCACTCCTTGAAAATGTACGGCCCTGTGCCCACCGGGTTGCGGCCGTAGTCCTGGCCGTATTTCTGCGCTGCCGCCGGCGAGATGATCGCACCGCCACGGTCGCCCAGGTTGGTAAGCAGCGCGGCGTTCGGCTGCTTGAGCACGAAGGTGACGGTCGTGGGATCGACGACCTGCACGCTGTCGATCGCGCTCATCTGCGCGAAGGCCGAGGACTTGGTCGCCGGGTCGAGCACGCGGGTGGTGTTGAACTTGACCGCGTTCCCATCGAAGGGCGTGCCGTCGGTGAACTTGATGCCGCTGCGCAAGTGGAAAGTGATCTTCGTGCCCTCGGCGATCTCCCAGGACTGCGCCAGCGATTGCGTCGGGTCCAGATTGCCCTGCTGGTCGTAGTTGACCAGGTTGTCATGCATCGTCCAGAAGAACTGGTGGTCGCCGCCGCCCTGGCCGGCGTGCGGATCGAGGCTGGTGGGGTTGTCGCCGACGATCGTGACGAGGTTGCCGCCGGGCTTGCCGGGCGGGATCGCCACGGCGCTGCCGGCCGGGCGCGGGCTGCCGGCCGCCACGCTGGCGGCGGCGCTCGCCGCAGCCGTGCCCGGCGCGCCGCCCGTCGCAGGAGCCGGCGCGGCGCGCGTCGCCGTGGCCACGGCCGAGTTCTTGTTGTTGTTGCTCGAACTGCAGCCGACGAGGAAGAGCACGCCGCCGCCCAGCGCGACCACCCCGCCGCGCACGGCCTGGCGGCGCGAAAGGCGGCGGTTGAGCCACTCCGGACTGCCGACGGCATCTGCTCGCTGTCGCATCTCGCTGCCCTCCGCTCGTGCGCTCACCGCGCCGTCGCATTTCTCATTGTGAAACGATGCAGAATCTTGATGAAAGAACAGGCTGAGTTTACACTCGCTGCGAAACGGCGGTCAACGCGCTCGCAACTGAGCGGCGGGCAAGCCTCAGCTCCGGTCCGCCGTGCCACGCGATCACGGCACGGTCGGCTGACCGCCCGGCAGCGTTCGGCCGCGATCGACTACGCTGTTCGGTGCCGCCGCGCCGGCGGCGGCAAGCGCTTGCCGCCGTCGCGCACCCAAAGCCACGAGCCGGCCGGCGGAAGGACAGAGCGGATGACCTGGGAACCCGAGGTTGAGGAGATCGAGCGGCGCAAGCGGCTCGCCTATCAGATGGGCGGCGAGGAGCGCGTGCGCGACCAGCACGCACGCGGCAAACTGACGGCCCGCGAACGCATCGACGGCCTGATCGACGCCGGCAGCTGGCGCGAGCGCGGCGTGCTCGGCGGCAGCGCAACCTACGACGGCGTCGATCTGAAGGAGTTCATGCCGAAGCGCACGGTCTACGGCCTCGGCCGCATCGACGGCCGGCCGGTCGTGGTCTCCGCCGACGACTTCACCGCGCGGCCCGGCAGCGGCAGCGCCGGCGAGCGCGGCGGGCGTGGCGGCGAAGGCCTTGGCCCGCGCGGCCCCGATCAGATGGCGCTGCACTTCAAGCTGCCCTGCGTTCGCCTGATCGACGGTTTCGGCGGGGATATTCGCGCGGTGGCCGGCCTCAACCGCACGTACATCCCGGAGATGTCGATCCAGTCCACGGTGGCGATGCTGAACGAGGTGCCGCTGGCCGCGGCCGCGCTCGGCTCCGTTGCCGGCGGGCCGGCGGCGATCGCCACGGCGGCGCACTTCTCCGTAATGGTGAAGGGGCTTTCCCAGGTATTCGCCGCGGGTCCGCCGGTGGTGCGCCGCGCGCTGGGCGTAGACGTGACCAAAGAAGAGCTTGGCGGCTATCAGATCCACACGCGCAAGAGCGGCGTGATCGACAACGAAGCGGAAGACGAAGCCGACGCCTTTCGTCAGATCCGCGCCTTTCTCTCCTATCTGCCGAGCAGCGTGCATGAATTGCCGCCCGCATCGCCGTGCGACGATCCGCCCGACCGCCGCGAAGAGGCGTTGCTGTCCTTCATTCCGCGCAATCGCAACCGGCCCTACAACGTGCGCCGCCTGATCGACCTGATCGTGGATCGCGGCTCTGCTTTCGAGCTGGGCCGTTACTTCGGCGGCGCACAGGTGACGCTGTTCGCGCGCTTGCACGGCAAGCCGGTCGGCATTCTGGCCAACGATCCGCTGATCTACGGCGGCTCGATGGACGCCGCCGCCGCGCAAAAGGCGGAGAAGTTCATCGAGCTGTGTGACCAGTTCAGCCTGCCGATCGTCAATCTGGCCGATCAGCCTGGCTTCCTGATCGGCGTCGGCGCCGAATCCGCCGGCACGCTCAAGCACGGCATGCGCCTGTTCACGGCGATGGAGTATCTGCACGTTCCCTGGGCCACGGTGATCGTGCGCCGGCTGTACGGCGTGGCCGGCGCGGCGCACCAGTCGCACTCGCGCTGGAACTACCGCATCGCCTGGCCCTCCGGCGAGTGGGGCTCGCTGCCGGTCGAGGGCGGCGTGGCCGCCGCCTACCGCCGCGAGATCGAAGCTGCTGCCGACCCTGCGGCCTACGCCGCGGAGCTCGAAGCGCGGCTGGCCGCGATGCGCTCGCCCTTCCGCACCGCCGAGGCACTGAACATCGAAGACCTGGTCGATCCGCGCGACACGCGTCCGCTGCTTTGCGAGTGGGCCGACCTGGCCTACGAAAAGCGGCTGCCCACGATTCTTGGTCCGAAGACACGCGGTATGCGGCCGTAGCGGGCCGCCTATCCCTGGTTTCGCAGGCGAAACCTGTCCCTTCCCCACAGGGGAAGGGTGCGGTCCGAGTGCGAGCGATTGTCCTCGGAGAACCCCTCCCCTGTGGGGAGGGGACAGCCGGCGTGAGCCGGCAGGGGTAGGCCGGCGGGCGGTAGGATAGCCCTGAGATGCCGCTTCACGAGTGAGCGCGGCAGCGCGCGGGGGACAGAGCCTATGTCGTGGCAGGCCGAAGTCGATGAGCTGCAGCGCCGGCGCGAGCTGGCACGCCGCATGGGCGGGCCGGAGGGCGTCGCGCGACAGCACGCGAACGGCAAGCTGACCGTCCGCGAGCGGATCGAGGCGCTGGCCGATCCCGGATCGTTCCGCGAGTTCATGGGCTTGATGGGCAACAGCGAATACAACGACGGCGGCGATCTTGTCGATTTCACGCCGAAGGCCGCAGTCGAAGGGTTCTGCACGCTCGACGGGCGCAAGGTCGTGGTCAGCGCGGGCGATTTTACCGTTCGGGGAGGGTCCGGCGGCCGGCGCGAGGGCGGTAGCGGTCTGGGCATGGAGCCGCCGGCGAACCGCCGCGCCCTGGAATGGCGCCTGCCATACGTGCGCCTGCTCGACGCGGCGGGCGGCAGCGTGCGCTCGTTCGACGAGCTGGGCCGCACCTATCTGCCCGACGGCAACGTGATGTCCGCGATCGACGTGCAGCTGCTGCGCGCCGTGCCGGTCGTTTCGGCGGTGATGGGCTCGGTCGCCGGGCTGCCGGCGGTGAACGCCTGCCTGGCGCACTTCAACCTGATGGTCAAGGGCACCAGCCAGCTCTTTCCCGGCGGACCGCCGGTCGTCAAGGCGGCGTTGGGCTACGAGATCACCAAGGAAGAGCTGGGCGGCGAGCAGATCCACGTTCAGCAGAGCGGCGTCGTGGACAACCTCGCCGAGGATGAAGCGGACGCCTTCCGCCAGATCCGCCGTTTCCTCAGCTACCTGCCGCCGAGCGTCTGGGAACTGCCGCCGCGCATTGAGCCAGCCGACGATCCGTGCCGGCGCACCGAGTCGCTGCTGTCGATTGTCCCGCGCGATCGCCGCCGGGCCTACGATGCGCACGGCATCGTGAACGCCGTCGTGGATCGCGGCTCGTTCTTCGAGATCGCGCCGCGCTACGGCCGCGCCCGCATCACCGGCCTCGCCCGGCTCGACGGCTATCCGGCCGGCGTGATGGCGAACAATCCGATCTTCGGCGCCTCGACGGACGTGGCCGCCGGCGAAAAGGTCATGCGCCTGATCCAGCTCTGCGACACCTTCCATCTGCCGCTGATCTCGTTCGCCGACGAGCCGGGCTTCATGGTGGGGCTGGAGTCGGAGAAGCAGGGCATCGAGCGCGCCGGCGCACGGCTCGTAACCGTGACGTGCAGCAGCCAGATGCCGTGGACGACGGTTGTCGTCGGGCAGCTCTACGGCGTGGCGGGCCAATGTCAGCACCGGCCCAGCGGCATGTTTCGGCGCTACGCCTGGCCGTCGGCGCGCTGGGGCTCGATGCACATCGAGGGCGGCGCCGCGGCTGCCTACCGTCGCGAAATCGCCGGCGCTGCCGATCCCGAAGCGAAAAGAGCCGAAATCGAAGACCGACTCCAGGCGATCGCCTCGCCGTTTCGCACCGCCGAAGCGACGGGACAGGACATCATCGACCCGCGCGAGACGCGCCCGCTGCTCTGCGAGTTCGTCGAAGAGGCGCAGCCCATCCTGCGCAGCCAGCTCGGTCCAACCGCAGCGCCCTACCGGCCCTGATCGCCGGCCTCATCCAGTCGCGCCGCGGCCCGCGCGTATGTTACCGTCGGGGACATCCGGCCCAATGCACTGCCGTGGGACGGCGCCGCGCTCCAACGCGGCCCGATGGATGTGCCCCGTTCATGACGAGCATGACGCGCGGCTTCAGCGCCTTCCGCCATCCGAACTACCGCCTCTATTTCGGCGGCCAGTCGCTGTCGCTGGTGGGCACGTGGATCCAGACGGTCGCGCAGGCCTGGCTGGTGCTCAAGCTGACCAACTCGGCCGTCGATCTCGGCATCGTCACCGCGCTGCAGAGCATGCCGATGCTGTTCATCGGCTGGTACGGCGGCGCCTTTGCCGACCGCTTGCCCAAGCAGCGCCTCTTGATCATGACGCAGACGGCGCAGATGCTGCTGGCTTTCGCGCTCGGCGTGCTGGTCTCGACCGGCACGGTGCAGATCTGGCATGTCTATGTGCTCGCCGCATCGCTCGGCGTCGCCAACGCCTTCGATGCGCCGACGCGCCAGTCGTTCGTGATCGAGATGGTGGGCCGCGACGATTTGATGAACGCCGTCGCGCTGAACTCGATGACCTTCAACCTGGCGCGCATCATCGGTCCGGCGATTGCCGGCATCCTGATCGGCCTCGTCGGCGTGACCAGCAGCTTCTACATCAACGGCTTGTCGTTCCTGTTCGTGATCGGCGGTCTGCTGCTGATGCGGCCGAGCCAGTTCTTTGCCCTGGAAGCCACGCCGCGCGCGTCGCTGCGCCGCAGCCTGGCCGAGGGCTTCGCCTACATGCGCCATACGCCGACGGCGCTGACGATCACGGGCCTGATCGGCGTGATGGGCATGTTTGCCTTCACGTCGAACGTGCTGGTGCCGTTGTTCGCGCAGGACGTGCTGCACGTCGGCGCAACCGGCCTCGGCGTGCTCTTCTCCGCGATGGGTGTTGGCTCGTTGATCGCCGGGCTGATCGCCGCCTTTGCGCAGGAGGCCCGCTGGTCGCGGATGCTGCTCGGCGCCGTCGGCATGGCACTGGCCGAATTGGGCTTCGCGCTCTCGCGCAACTATGCGCTCTCGATCGTGCTGGTCGGCCTCGTCGGCCTGTTCATGTTCACGTTCATCACCTCGGCCAATACCGGCATCCAGCAGCGCGTGCCCGACCGGCTGCGCGGGCGCGTCATGGGCATCTACATGGCGGTGAACATGGGCTCGACGCCGTTCGGCAATCTCGCCGCGGGCGGCATTGCCGGCGCCTTCGGCGCGCCGATGGCGATGTTGGTTGGAGCGGTGGGAGCGCTCGCCGGCCTGTCCGGCGTCGGCGCCTGGATGTTCCGCCACCGGGCGACCGCCGATCTGCGGCTCTCTGTCGAAGAGCCGAGAGCCGCGCCCGAACGGGTCCCACGCCTCGCGCCGGAGGACCGCGAGCCGGTAGCGCCGCTTGTGCCCGCGTTCGCCGATGCGCTGGTATCGGCTGCGGCCGAGGGGAGCGAACCCGTTTCCCTGAGCGGCCCGCCGCGCGCGGGCTAGATCACGCCGTCGGCGCGCAGCGCGGCGATCGCCTCCCAGTCGTAACCCAGCTCCTGCAAATAGTGTTCGGTGTGATCGCCCAACTCCGGCGGCGGCCCCTGCGGCGCCGTGGGACTGCGTCCGAACTGGATTGGCGATCCGGCGACGCGGATCGTGCCCAGCACCGGGTGGGGCAGCTCGATGAGGTAGCCATTCGCCCAGGCCTGGGGGTCATCAAGCACGTCGGCGTAGCTCTGCACCGGCGCGCCGATAATGTCGTGCTCGACGAAGCGCTCGATCCAGTAGGCGGTCGGCTCCTCGCGGAAGCGCGCTGCGAAGTCCGCGATGATCTGCTCGACGCCTGCCGTTCTGCCGGCGTCGTTGGGGTAGGTCTCCGCCAGGTGATCGAGTCCGGCCAGGCGGCAGAGTCGCTGGAAGCGCGGTGTGTTCACGCCGCCCACGACCAGATAGCCGTCTTTGGTTTGAAACGAGCGCCAGACGCCGCGCGGGGAGATCAAGGGATGTCCCTGCCCCGCCCGGCCCGACGTTGCGCCGAGCATCGACGCCGTATCCAGCTCCCATGACTGCAGGGCGATCTGCGAACCGTAGAGCGAGACGTCGATCTCTTCGCCCTCGTCCGTGCGCTCGCGCTTCACCAGCGCCGCCAGGATGCCGGTGCAGAGGAAGATCGCGCCCACTTGGTCCGCGATCGCCGCGCCGGCAGGCATCGGCGGCGCGCCATCCGGCCCGGTAACGGCCATGATCCCGCCCATCGCCTGCCCGACGATGTCCAGGCCTGGCCGTTCTGCCTGATCGCCCAGCGGCCCGAAGGCCGAAGCACTCGCGTAGACGATGCGCCGATTGACGGCCTTCACGTCGGCGTAGGCCAGGCCGAGCCGCGCCATCACGCCAGGCCGCATGTTGCTGACGACCACATCGACGCGCGCCGCAAGTTTGAGCGCAATCGTGCGGCCCTCCGGCCGGCGCACGTCGAGCGTAACGCTGCGCTTACCGCGGTCGTGGGCGACGAAGTATGGCACCGGCTGCGGGGTGGTCACGCCGCCGGCGCGGCCGCGCTCACCTTCGCGCCCTTCGACTTTGATGATTTCGGCGCCCATATCGGAGAGCAGCACGGTGGCGTATGGCCCTTGCTGCGCCCACGTAAAGTCGAGCACGCGGATGCCATCAAGCGGTTGCGCCATGATTCGCCTCCCTGCCGGCTGTTCCTACCGCGCATGATGGGCGATTGCGGCGCGGCTGCGCTACACCAGCCGGGCTTCGGCTGCGGGACGGCGTCGGTGGCCCTGCGGGGCGCCTAACCCTGCTTTGGCTGAAGCCAAAGCTCCCTTCCCCACAGGGGAAGGGTTACGGTTCGAGGGCAACCGGGGCCGGGGGAGACGATCTTCTGCGCGACCACAGGGACACCGCGGCCCCGCCGCCGTCCGGCGCCCATGGGAACGCTCCAGAAGTCCCTTCCCGCCTCGGGAAGGGACCGCTTTGCCGCAAGGCAAAGCAGGGTTAGGTGCCCCGCGCGGGCAAAGATGATTCGACGCGGAAACGGCGAGCGGTGGTTCCCGTTTCAGAGCGAGACGGCGTAACATGCCCGCGAGCGTGCGCGCTCCCGTCTCAGCGGCGCATGCGAGAACGCGCGGCGGCCTGGCCGGCTTCCTCGGCTGTCCGGTGCATCAGCGGTGACTCATGGTTTCGCGGCTTTCCCGGATCGAATACAAGTGGCTCGTGGCGATCGTCTTCATGTTCGGGCTGTTCATGGACATCCTGGACAGCACCGCCGTCAATGTTGCCATACCGAAGTTGCAGGACGACTTTCACGCGCCGCTCTCGACCGTCGAATGGACCGTGACTGGCTACCTGCTCAGCCTGGCGCTGTTCATTCCCGGCGCGGGTTTTCTCTCCGACCGTTTCGGCACCAAGCGCGTCTTTCTGCTGGCGATGGCGATCTTTGTGATTGGCTCGGCGCTCTGCGGGCAGGCGCAGAGCATCGAACAGTTGGTCGCCTTCCGCTTCCTGCAAGGCGTGGGCGGCGGCATGATGACGCCGGTGAGCACGGCCATCCTCTCGCGCGAGTTTCCGGGCGAGGAGCGCGCCAAGGCCTCGGCGCTGATCTCCATCCCCTGGATCCTCGCCCCGATCACCGGACCGGTGCTGGGTGGCTATCTCGTGACCTACGCGAGCTGGCGCTGGATCTTCTACATCAACCTGCCGGTGGGCATCATCGGCTTCGTGCTCGGCTTGGTCGTCCTGCGCGAGCACAAGGAGCCGTACGCGCAGGGCCACTTCGACCTGCTCGGCCTGTTCACGGGTGGCGCCGGCGTCGCGATGCTGCTGTACGCCCTCTCGCAGGCCGCGAGCCAGCCGTGGACCTCGCGCGACGTTACGGTCTGGGGGCTGGCGGGAATCGCCTGCCTCGTGGTCTTTTGCCTGATCGAGCTGCGCGCCTCGCCGCCGATCCTCGATCTTCGCCTGTTCAAGCTGCGGCTGTTCACGCTGGGCACGGCGATCACTGGCTGGGCGAACGCGTCCTATGGCGGCTTCATCCTGCTGCTGACGCTGTTTTTGCAGAACCTGCAGCACCGCTCGCCCGCGGAGGCGGGGCTGATTCAGGCGCCGAGCGCGTTTGGCTCGGCCTTCGCGCTGTTCTTCGCGGCCAAGTTCTACGGCAGGGTCGGGCCGCGCCGGATGATGGCGATCGGCTTTTGCAGCGGTGGCTTGATGATGCTGCCGTTCGGCATTGTCGATGCCTCGACCTCGGCGATCGTGGTGATCGTCTGCCTGGCGCTGCGCGGGCTGACCACGCCGTTCGCCTTCACGGCCTCGCAGACGATCGTCTACGGGCCGTTAGACAATGCCCAGCAGGGTCCGGCCTCGTCCATCTACAACACCAATCGCCAGGTGGCGACGTCGTTCGGCGTGGCCCTGCTGGCCACGATCCAGGTCAACCGCTATCAGAGCCATCTCTCGGCCGCCGTTGCTGCAGCGCACCTGCCAGCCGCAACAAAGGCGATGATGGATCACGCGCAGGCGCTCAGCTTCCACGACGCCTTCCTCGCCTCCGCCGCGCTGATGGTTTTGTCGGGTGTGCTGGGCCTGCTGGTCAACGACCGCAAGGCGCGCGAGGCGATGCAGCACCATATTCACGCCGTGCGCAAGCCCGCCTCCACGGTCGAGCCTGCCGCGGCGGTGGGCGATTAGGCGCGGCTTTCGGCCCTCACTCCCCCTCTCCCAATCCTGGGAGAGAGGGGCGATCCCGGGTTGGAGCGATCCGCGAGGGCGCCGGGTTAACCGTTTGGTGCCCGGACCGCTTCAGGCTGGATCGTCTCCTTCTCCCAGGATTGGGAGTCAGAGCGTTGCGCAACCGTCGGAGACGTGCAAAGCACAGGAGAGGATGAGGGCCGGCCGCCGCGACCGCGGTTCAGCCGACCGGAACAGTTCGAGCCAACTGCCGCGCGATGAAGCCTTTCATACGCGCGATCATGCGCTCGACATCCGCGGCCGGCCAACCGGCGATGCCGTGCGGCATGTCCTGGAACAGCGCCAGCTCCGCGTCGCCGCCGGCGGCGTTGTAACGCGCTGCCACATCCTCGATCATGCCTGCCGGCACGCCGCTGTCGGCCGTGCCTTGAATCAAGAGCGCCGGTGGGAGCGTGACCGAATCACCGCGCTGCAGCATCTGCAATGGGTTGGCCTCCTGCATCGCCTCGACGGTGCCGAAATAGCGGTCGTGGTTAGCGACGAGCTCGGCGTTGCCCCGCTGCTGCGCCATGCGATAGCGGCCGTATGGATCGAGCACGCCCCAGCAGGAGATGAAATAGGCCAGGCGAGCGTCGACGCCAGCGGCGAGCGGCAGCGCGGCGTAGCGCGGGTCGTTTGGCCGCATCGCGCTGAGCATGATCAGGTGGCCGCCGCTGGAAACGCCCAGTCCGCCCACGCTGCTGGCGTTGGCATTCAACTCGGCGGCGTGCGCCTTCAGCCAGCGCGTCGCGAAGTTGATATCGACGAGGGAGGAAGGATAGGGATCCTCCCCGCCCATGCGGAAGTCGATCGACGCCACGAGCAAACCGCTGGCTGCGAGCCCTTCCGCCAGCGCCGGGTTGCTGGTGCGGTCGCCGCTGTTCCAGGCGCCGCCGTGAATTTCGAGCAGCGCGGGAAATGGGCCGGCCCCCTGCGGCCGGTAGAGGCGCGCCAGCCAGGAGCGATCGCCATCGCGACGGTACTCCGTGTCTTCGACCGTGAACGCGAACTGGCCCGCCGGGTTGTAGCCGAGCGCCTGCTGAGCCATGACCGCACCCCCTGCACTGACGCGAGCCGTTGCGCCGCGGCGGGCGAACGACGGCGCCGCTTTCGCTGAACGACATCATGCTCTGGCGGGACGATCGAGGTGTCAAGCCGGGACGTTGTGCGCTCCTTCAGGTTGAGGCGACGCCTTCCGCCTGCATCGATGCGAGGGTGGGCGTGCGCTCGCGGTCCGCGGGATCGTCCCAGCCCTTGAAGCGCGGCGGGCGCTTCTCCGCGAAGGCGCGGCGCGACTCCATCAGGTCGTCCTTCGCGCCGTGGTCACGCAGCCGCCCGGCGAGTCGCTCCAGTTCGTCGGGCACACGCGGCCGCAACGCCCGCATCATCGCCAGGGTATTGACGCGCGAGGCGGGCGGCAGCGTCAGCAGGTGCGCCGCCATTTCGCGCGCGGCGGGCAGCAAGTCCTCCGGATCGGTCAGCCGGTTCAGCCAGCCAAGTTCATGCAGCCGCTCTGCGCTGAAGCGGAAGGCGAACGCCATCTCCGTCGCGACGGCGTGCGAGAGCCCGCCGATCAGACCGTGCTGATAGCCGCCGAGCAACCAGCGTTTCGCCTCGGACATCTCGAAGATCGCGCCGCGTACCGCGAGGCGCAGATCCGCGCGTTCGGCCTGCAGAAAGCCGCCGCCCATGGCAAAGCCATTGATCGCCGCGATCACGGGCTTGTCGAGCGTGCCCGCCTCATACGGGTTGTCCGCGCCGCGCCGCGCTCCGGGACCGCCGGCGGGCACGCTGCCGCGCACCACGGACTCTTTCATATCCTCGCCGGCGCAGAAGGCGCGGCCCGTGCCGGTGTAGATCGCCACTTCGAGATCGCGGCTGTCGCGGAATGTGCACCAGGCCTCGGCCAGCGCCGCGCGCAGCTCCGCGCCCAGCGCGTTGAGCCGGTCCGGCCGGTTCATGCGGATGACCATAATCCCGTCGCCGCGCTCCATTTCGACGATGGCCATATCGCCCTCCTGCCGGCGGTCGCCGTGTCCGCGCTCCCCCGGTCGCTGCAAGCATAGCGCGCCATTCCCTCCGTGAAAGCGGTCCTCCGGCGATCTGTCATGCGCCCCGACGGCGTATGCTTGCCTGCGACCGGCATGCCACGCCGGGCTCGATCAGTTTGGCAGCTCAGCGCAACGGCCCGCCGTGGCCGATGCGCGGCCGGCCCGGGAGGCGGCGATACATGAAGCGCAGCAGCGACCGCATCTTGACCACGCACACCGGCAGCCTGCCGCGGCCGCCTGCGCTGCTGGAGCTGATTCGCTCGGCCGAGGCTGGCGAGCTTGCGGACCGGCCGGCGTTTGCGACGGCGGTCCGCGAGGCCGTGGCCGACACCGTGCGCCGCCAGGTCGCGAGCGGCATCGACGTGGTGAGTGACGGCGAGATGGGCAAGCCCGGCTACGCGACCTACATCAAGGACCGCGCCACGGGCTTCGAGGGGCCGCACCGCGTGACGACCGTGCAGGCGGAAGCGCGCGACTTCCCCGAGTTCACGCAGCGCCGCGTCGTCGGCGGCGGGCCGCTGATTCTGCGGCCGTCCTGCAACGGGCCGATCGCCTGGAAGGACTTCGCCGCGGTTCAGCGCGATATCGACAACCTCAGGGCAGCCACGGCCGGCGCCGGCGTCGAGGAGGTGTTCATGACCTCGGCTTCGCCCGGGGTGATCGCGATCTTCCTCGGCAACGACTACTACCCCGGCCACGAGGCCTATCTCACCGCGCTCGCAAATGTGATGCGGGATGAGTACAACGCCATCCACGCGGCCGGCTTTCTGCTGCAGCTCGACTGCCCCGACCTGGCGATGAGCCGCCATCTGCGCTTCGGCGACCTGAGCCTCGCGCAGTTTCGCACCGTCGTGGCGCAGCACGTCGCGGTGCTGAACGAAGCCACGAAAGATATTCCGCCGGAGCGTATGCGCCTGCATCTATGCTGGGGAAACTATGAAGGGCCGCACCATCTCGACGTGCCGCTGGCCGACATCATCGACATCGTGTTGACCGCGCGGCCGGCCGCGATCTCCTTTGAGGGCGCCAACCCGCGTCACGAACATGAGTGGAAGGTCTGGAGGGAGGTCAAACTGCCGCCCGGCAAGCTGATCATTCCCGGCGTGATCGACTCGACGACGAACTTCATCGAGCATCCCGAGCTGGTGGCCGAGCGCATCGTGCGCTACGCGGAACTGGTGGGCAAGGAGAACGTGATCGCCGGCAGCGACTGCGGCTTCGGCACCTTCGCCACGTCGAGCACCGTCGATCCGCGCATCACCTGGGCGAAGCTGGAGGCGCTGGCGGAGGGAGCCCGCATCGCCAGCGCGGCGCTATGGTAGGTTCTGCCAATTCCAACCAGCCCTCGGCTCCCGATGGCAAGGGCAGAACGGCCGGACTTTGCTGAAACGCATGGGCGATCAGATTGCGGCCCGCTCATTCCACGCGGCTATGACGCATGCGGTTGCCGCCGTCCGTGCCGCCGCGCCGGCGCCTGCCGCTCGCGTGGACTCAGCGCGATGACCGTACCGGACCAGCCCGCCGCGCGCCTCGATGAGGTGGAGCTGATCGGCGCGGCTGCTGCCTGCGACACGGCTATGGCGGGCAGCGGCCGCGTGCGCATGGTGGCGTCCGCTTCGCTGCTCGGCGTCGTCGGCGTCGTGCTGGTAGCCTTCAATATGCGCACGGCGGTGGCCAGCGTGCCGCCGATTCTCAACCGTTTCGGCTTGAACGGGACCGGCCAGTCGCTCTTGACCACGGTACCCGTGCTCTGCTTCGGTGGGGGCGCTCTCGCCGGCCCGGCGATTCGCGCGCGCTTCGGAGAGGAGCGCGCGATCTTCGGCCTGCTGCTGGCGCTGTTCGCCGGCATGGTCGGGCGGGCGTTGTGGCCCGACCTGGCGCTCTTTCCCGGCACGGTGCTGGCCGGCCTCGCGGTCGCTCTGCTGAACGTGCTGCTGCCAAGCCTGGTCAAGCGCCGCTATCCCGAGCGGGCGGGGGCGCTGATGGCCGCCTACCCCACGGTGATGACGCTGGGCTCGGCTCTGGCCGCCGCGGCCACCGTGCCGGTGCTGCACGCCACGGCGCCGGCGTTGCACGGGGCGCTGGGGATCTGGGCGTTGCCGGTCGTGGTGGCACTGATCGCCTGGCTGCCGCAATTGCGCAGCCGCCGCCCGCCGGGCGCGATGCAGCATGCACGGCCGCGGCGGCCGATCGTCCCTGTCTGGCGCATCCCGCTCGCCTGGCAGCTCATGCTGACGATGGGGCTGGGCTCGCTGATCTTCTACGGGGAGCTGTCGTGGCTGCCGGCGATCTACCGCGACCGCGGCCTCAGCGATGCGCGGGCCGGCCTCCTGCTCTCTGTGCTCAGCATCGTCGGCATCGTCGGCAACGTGACGGCGCCGCTGCTCGCCGCGCGCCGGCCGACGCAACGGCCGGTGGTCGCCGCGATCGTGGCTGTATCGACCGCCGGCGTGCTCGGCGTGCTGTTCGCGCCGACCGCCAGCGCGTTCTTCTGGGTCGCGTTGCTGGGCGTCGGGCAGGGAGGGTCGCTCAGCCTTTCCCTGCTGCTGATCGTCCTGCGCTCGGCCGACAGCGACGTGGCCGCGCGTCTCTCCAGCATGGCGCAGTCCGGCGGCTACCTGCTCGCCGCCATGGGACCGCTGGTGATGGGGCTGCTGCACACGGCCACCGGCGGCTGGACGATCCCCCTGCTGGCGCTGCTTGGCTTCACCCTGGCCGTCGCTCCCGCCGGCTTCGCGGCCGCGCGCAACCTCGTGATCGAGGGCGACGGCAGCGTTCGTGCGGGGGCGCCGCGAACGGCGGCTGGCATGCGCGACAGCCGCTGAGCAGGGCGCGATCCGGCGGGGATCTGCCCACTGGCCGCAGGCGGGCAGACGATGCTATTTTGCTCGCACGGTCGATCGCTTGCGCCGGCCTGACCTGGGGTCCGCATGCCGGCGGCGCACTGCGCGATTGCGGGTGTTTTGGAGAGGGAGGGCATCGATGACGACAGCACCAGGCCGTGCCCATCTGATCGCGGGCGGGTTTCCGCCGGGCAAGGACGCGGGCCACGACCATGACTACGCCCGCCTGCGGCTGCTCGAGTTCCTTGCCGAGCAGGAGGTTCCCGCCTCCACCGCGAGCGATTTTGTCGACGTCGAACGCTGGCTGCCGATCAGCCGTCTGCTGATCACCTACGTCGCCGGTCCTTATCCGAACGCGGAGCAGTCGCAGGCGATCCGGCGCTGGCTCGAAGCGGGCGGACGCTGGCTGGGGCTGCATGGCACGGCCGGCGGCAAGGCGGTGCGCGTCGACGGTTCGCGGCAGCGACGCATGCTCAAGCTCGAACACCATGAGGTGCTCGGCGGCTACTTTCTCACCCACCCGCCGATTCGCCGCTTCCGCGTCGATGTCGGCGACGCTCCCGACAGCCTCACGCAGGGGCTGCCGGAGTCTTTTGAAGTGGCGGACGAGCCCTACTTCATCGAAGTGCAGGAACCGGCCTCGACGCGCGTCCTGCTGAGCGCCGAATATGGCCCGGACGCCGTCTCGCCCGCGATCGGCACGATCTACGACGAGGACACGTCGCTCCAGCCCGACGGCAAGACGCGCGTGCTCGGCTACACGCGCGAGATCGGTTCGGGCGGCGTCACGTACATCGCGCTCGGGCATTGCCACAATCCGACGAATAATGTGCAGGGGTCCGTGGACCGCAGCGTAGACCCGAACAACGTGACGCCGCTGGTCTTCCGCGATCCGTGGGAAGCGGCGCCGTTCCAGATGCTGTTGCGCAACGCGATCGGCTGGGGCATGAGCGCGTAGCGGCCGGAGCGTGGCCGGCGGCCGGCGACCTCGCCGCGCCACGCGTCGAGGCGGTCAGTTCGGTCATGCCCTGGAGACAGCGCCTGGCCCTACGCGGGCGCAGGCGGCGTGATCGGCGCCGTCGTCCGCAGTGTGTCTGCGCGGTGGCAGCGGCGCCAGATCAAGCCGGGCGGTCACACAGCAGTGTGATCATCGTGGACCGGACCACGATCGCCCGCGGCCTGGCGGGCGGCGCGGCTGCCTGTTCCTGCCCTTCCTGTCTGAGCCTCGCACTTCCTCGACCGCGCCGCGCCGCTGCGCTCGCGGCGTGCGCATGCGCAAGGTGTGAACTCTAGCACTGAGGGTTTGTTGGGGTGCTGACAGCGTCGCGCCGCGGGCGCAGCGAAGCTACGCCTACGGGATCCGCAGGGGAGCGGTATCCCGGACGCAAACCGCAGCCGCGGCGTGGCGTGTTCGTGACCGCGCATTTTGGACCGGCAAAGCAATAGAAGCTGCCGCGTGCGTGTCCACGAAACCGGCTTGCTCCCGCGGGCCAACCGGCAGCGTACAGCCGCAGAGAGGTCAGCACGCATGGATGCCTGCGCCGATGCCTTGCTCGCTCTTTCCGTCGTGGCCGCCACCGACGGCGATGCCGAGGCTTTGCTGGAGAGCCACGAACTGCTGCCGCGCCTCGTCCAGTTTCAGTGCCCGCGCTGTCTCTATCTGACGGCCGAAGCAGCCCTGATCGACACGCGTCGCCGCTGTCCGCACTGCAAGCGCTGCGGCGAACGGCGGCTCTTTCCACCGCCGTCGTTGCTGTCGATCTGCGACCTCGTGCGCGCCGCCTACGCGGCGGCCGTGCGCCAGGGCGGCGACCGCTGCCGCGGCTTCGCAGGCGCGTTCGGCCGGCGCTTCGGTTGCGCGTTGAGCGACGCCGCGCTGCTGGCGCTGGCCCGACGCGTGCAGGCGGCGGCCGGCGGGACGGTGGACGGCTTGCTGCCGTCCGCCATGCTCGAAGAGGTCGGCCAGACCCTGGGCATCGCCGACGAAAAGGAGGCGCAGGCAGCCTACGGACAACTGCTGCTGTTCAGCGATAGCGCGCCGGCCGGCTTCGTCGTGGTCCTGCTCGCCGATGCGGCACTGCGCGGCCTCGTCCGCGAAGTGTTGTTCGCCCGACTGCTGGCAAACGGCATGAGCCACGAGCAAGCCACGGCCCGGCTGTCCGCCGCCAACGATCTGCCGGCACTGGAGCGAGCGTTTGCGGAGATCGCCCGACGCCCGCTGCGCGAGGCACTGGAGCGCGTGGCTGAAGGCTCGTTCGCACGGGACTGGTGGACGTTGCAGGCCCGCGCCGGCGAGCCGATCGGCCTTGCCGAGGCGGAGACGGCCTTTCGCCTTGTGGCGGAAAGCGCGACCGTGATCGCGGCGCTCGCCAACGCCGTCATCGTCGGCCAGAAGCCGTACCATCCTCGCCGGGTGCGGGCACAGGCGCACTCCGCGGCGTAGCGAGCCGACAGCCGGGCGAACGATTGTCCAGAACGAGCCAAACGAGACTCCGGCAAATCGCTCACGCTCCTGCGGCGGGCATGGGCACCCGTCATGGCGGATTGGTGTTGTCGGCACCGACTTAGCTGCCGCGCGAAAGCACGAACTCGGCGAGATCCGCGAGGGAGACGCGGGTGCTGCCGGCGGGCAACGGATCGAGCGCGCCGAGGGCGCGGTTGGCGAAATCTCGCGCCACGGCGGCCGACTCGTCGAGTACGCCGGAGTCACGCACGGCCTCCAACACCTCGGCCAGGCGCTGCTCGCGGTTGCGGCGGGCGAGGAAGAAACGCCGCACGGGATTCTGCGCACCGGCTCGTTCCATCAGCAGCAGCGAGGGCAGCGTCAACGTGCCTGAGAGCAGGTCGCCGCCGGCGGGCTTGCCCAGGGCCGCTTCGCTGCCGGTGAAGTCGAGGATGTCGTCCACGATCTGGAAGGCCATGCCGTAGTTGAAGCCGTAGTCGCGCATAGCCGTCACCCACCTCGGCGGGCAGCCGGTGATGAGCGCGCCGCCTTCCGTGGCCGCGGCAAACAACGAGGCCGTCTTGCCGCCGATGCGCGCGTAGTACTCCTGGATCGTCTTGCGGTAGTCGAAGGCGCTCACATCCTGTGCCAGCTCGCCCGTTGCCAGCGCCATGATCGTGCGGGCGAAGAGGCGCACGATCGGCACGTTGTCCGTGCTGGCCACGAGATCCGCCGCATGCGCGAACATGAAGTCGCCCACCATCACGCTGGCCGCGTTGCCGAAGAGGCTGTGCGCCGTGGGCAGGCCGCGCCGCAGCGGCGACTTGTCGATCACGTCGTCGTGGACGAGCGTCGCCGTATGCAGCAACTCGATCGACGCGGCCAGCGGCACCAGCTTCGCCAGATCGTAGTCACCGAAGCGACCGGCCAGCAGCGCCAGCGCCGGCCGCACGCGTTTGCCGCCGCCGGCAAGGATGTGCTCGAGCATGCGGCGCAGCGGCTCATACTCAACCGCTTTGACGCGTGCCAGTGCGTCCTCGATCAGCGGCAGATCCGCCGTCACCGGGCCGTAGAGCGTGGTCGCCGCGGTCACGTCGCCCCCTTCGCCGCGTTCACCGCCGCCTCGAGCACGGGCAGCCGGAACAGACGCCGCGTGTTCGCCGCCGCCCGTTCACCGAGTTCATGCGCACTGGCGCCGCGCAATGCCGCGATCGTGCTGATGGTTTCGGGCAGGTAGCTCGGCTCGTTGCGCCGGCCGCGGTGCGACTGCGGCGCCAGATACGGGCAGTCGGTCTCAACCGTGATCCTGTCGGCGGGAATCAGCGTCGCAACGCGCTGCACCTGCTCGGCCTTCGGATACGTCACCGTCCCCGGAATCGAAAGATAGAAGCCGAGGTCCAGAAAGCGCTCCGCCCAGTCCACGTCGTAGCCGAAGCAGTGCAGCAGGCCCGGCCATGCCATGCCGGCGCCGCGCCGCCACGCCAGCAGGATCGCATACGTGTCTGCGGCGGCATCACGTGAGTGGATCACAACCGGCAGGTCCAGATCAGGCACCATCTGGAGCTGCGCCTCGAACACGGCGCGCTGCACATCGCGGGGCGAGTGGTCGTAGTGATAGTCGAGCCCGATCTCGCCGATCGCCACCACGCGCGGATGGCGGGCAGTCGCTGCCAGCCGTTCAAGCGTGCCGTCAGCGACCGTCCGCGCTTCATGCGGGTGGATGCCGACTGTCGCCCAGACGTCGGGCTCGGCTTCGGCCAGCGCCACGGCCGCGCGGCTCGAAGCTTCGTCGTCGGCCGAACAGATAATGGCGCCGATGCCGGCCGCGCGGGCACGGGCGAACATCTCGGCGCGGCCGGCGTCGAACTGCCGGGCCTGCAGATGCGCGTGCGCGTCGATCATGGGGCGGGCGTGCTGCGCGTTCACGTGCCCAGCCGCGCCTCCTCGTCGTCAACGATCGCGGCGTCGAGCTTGCGGAAGAGCGGCTCGGGCGGCGGCAATGGCCGCTCCGGCTCCGGCACGGTCAGACCCCAGCCCAGCTCCTGCACCGGCTGCGCTTCGCCGAGCAGGCGGTGCAGCCTCTCGCAGGAGAACGGCAGATATGGGTAGAGCGCCGTGCGCAGCGTGGCGATCACCGTCAGCGCGGCATAAAGCGAGTTCGCGGCGGCCTGACGGTCCTCGCGGATCGCCTTCCACGGCGCCGTTTCGTCCAGAAAGCGGTTCGCTTCGCGCGCCAGCTCCATGCCCGCGCCGATACCCGCGCGGAAATGGCAGGCGGCCAGCTCGCGCCCGGCCGCGTCGAGCGTCTGCTGGCAGCGCTCGATCAGCGCGCCCGCACGGCCGTCGAGTGCGTCGGGCCGCGGCACGCGGCCAGCGAAGTGCCGCGGAAACTGCGTCAGCACGCGGTTGACCAGATTGCCCCAGGTCGCTACCAGTTCGTCGTTGTTGCGGCGCAAAAACTCGGCCCAGGTGAAGTCGGTATCGGACGTCTCCGGCATCGCCGCCGAGAGATAGTAGCGCAGTGGGTCCGGGTCGTAGCGCGTCAGATAGTCGGGCACCCACACGGCCCAGTTCTGGCTGGTCGAGGACTTGCGGCCGGCGATGTTGATGTACTGGTTGGCGGGCACATCGTAGGGCAGGTTCAGGCCACCGTGGCCCATCAGCATCGCCGGCCAGATCGTGGCGTGGAACCAGATATTGTCCTTACCGATGAAGTAGTACGTCTTCGCCGTGGGGTCTTCCCACCAAGCCTTCCAGGCGTCCGGCGAGCCCTGGATTTGCGCCCACTCCTTCGCCGCGGAAAGATAGCCAATCACCGCCTCAAACCAGACGTAGATGCGCTTCTGCTCCCAGCCTTCAAGCGGCACGCGCACGCCCCAGTCGAGGTCGCGCGTGATCGCGTTGTCGTGCAGCCCCTCGTTCAGCATGCCGAGCGAGAAGTTGAGTACGTTCTTGCGCCAGTACGTCTCCTTCACGCCGTCGTCCAGCCAGGCGCGCAGCCGGTCCTGCAAGGCGGAGAGGCGCAGGAACATATGCTTCGAGCTGCGTACAACGGGCGGGTTGCCGCAGAACTTGCAGCGCGGGTTGATCAGCTTCAGCGGATCCTGCGGCCGGCCGCAGTTGTCGCACTGGTCGCCGCGCGCGGGCTCATAGCCGCAGAACGGGCACTTCCCTTCGATGTAACGATCCAGCAGAAAGCGCCTGTCCGTCTCGCAGTAGAACAGCTCCTGCTCCTGCTCATAGAGGTAGCCGTGTTTGAGCAGGCGCAGGAAGACGTCCTGGCTGACACGGGCGTGGTTCTCCGTGCCGGTGCTGGTGAACAGGTCGAAGGAGATGCCCATCCGCTCCCATGTATCCAGAAACGAGGCGTGGAACTCCTCCGCGACGGCCTCGGGCGAGCGGCCTTCGCGTTCGGCGCGGACGGTGATCGGCGTGCCGTGCATGTCGCTGCCCGAAACCATCAGCACGCGGTTGCCGGCCGTGCGGTGATAGCGGGCGAAGATATCGGCGGGCAGATAGGCGCCGCCGAACTGGCCCTGGTGGATCGGTCCGTTGGCGTACGGCCACGCGACGGCGACAAGGATGGTCTCGGTCACGCTCGTTCGCTCCTCAGACATGAGTTCAAGACCCGCGCCTGGCTGTCGTTTAACCCCAGCAACCGGACCGCGCGCCGGTGTTGAAACCATCTGTAAGGACGAGCCCGATCGTAGCACACGCGTGCGACCCGGCGCAGCAGCGACGGGTTCTTGCCCATCGTCGGATGGCTGCGCCGTCTTACCGTCCCGCTGGTCCACGCGCGACCGGCAAGGTTGCTTCGCTCCGCGCCGGCCGGACGCGGGGGAGCGTGGTTCGTGCGTAGACGAAGGCGCCGAGGTTCGCGGCCGCGACGAGGATCAGCACGACTCTGGGACCGAATATCGCACTCACGGCGCCGACCAGCAGCAGCGGCACGATGGAGGCAAGGCTGCTGAGGACACCTTGAAAGGCGAATACACGGCCCTGCATATGCGCGGGCACGTGCTCGTAGGTGATCAGCCGCGCCGCGACCAGCACGATCGCATAAGCAAAGCCCAGCGGTGCGGCCATGATCGCCGAGAAGGCCGCGGTCGAGTAGATAATGTCGGGCGCGGCGGCGCCGGCTGGTCCAAAGACGGCGTGCTGCTTCAGTGCGTGGACCAGCGGCTCACCCAGACCAAGCCCGGTGAGGCAGAGCAGGAACAGCGCGAAGCCGATGGTGCCCAGCAAGCTCTTGCCGCGGCCGCGCGCCAGCTTCGGCACCAGCCAGTTGCCGGCGGCCACACCCAGCGCGGCCGGGGCGAAGACAAACACCGCGTTTTCGGGAGAGAGGTGCAGCACCTGCCGGGTATAGTTCGGCAAAACGGACACCAGCACGACAATCGTGGTCGTAACGAGCGTATTCTGGACGCCGGCGAGGAAGACGGAACGGTTCGAGCGCAGCAGCCGCCAGCTCTCGCCGGCAGAGGCGCGTACACCGCGGAAGCGCGGTTCGGCGTGCTCGCGCATCCAGCCCTCCGGCCGGCGAGCCAGCCGCGGAACGCGCGCGTAGCTGACCGCAGCCGCGAGGAAAAGCACGATGGTCAGCACGAACAGCGGATCAGGACCCACAGTCTTCACAAAGAGCGGCGCCAGCACCACGGTTCCGGCGATCTGTGCGACGATGATGCCGATGTTGAGCAGTGCCGTGGCCGAGGCGATCTGCTCCGGCGACACGAGTTGCGGCACGACTGCGGATTCTGCCGGACCGGAGAACTGCGTCACGGCCGAGAGGGCAAGGTTCGTGCCGTAGATCATCCAGACGCTCTCGTTGGAGCGCAGGAAGCCGACGCAGAGCAGCGCCCGCAGCAGGCAGCAGATTACGAGCACGCCGCGCCGCGGCAGGTGGTCGACGACCACGCCGCCGATCACGCCGAGCACCGCTGCCGGCACGATGAAGCTGAGCACCAGCAACGAGCTGTGGATGGTCGAGCCGGTGCGGTTGACGACTGTGACGAGCAGTGCCAGCAGGATCGCGTTCTGCGCCGTGTTGGCAAAGAGCCGGGCCGCCCAAAAGCGGCGAAAACGCGGGTTGGCGGTCAGCCGCGGCAGTGGCTCGGCGCTGGCCATAGGAGCATCGCCTTCGCCAGACGCGGTTGGCGCCGGGCCGGGCGGGAACGGACCAAAACAAAAAGGCCGGCATCCCCGGCCTCATGGTAGCGCATAGGGGATTCGAACCCCTGATCTCCGCCTTGAGAGGGCGGCGTCCTGGGCCGCTAGACGAATGCGCCGCGTGGCTGGGGATGGAGGATTCGAACCCCCACATACGGAGCCAGAGTCCGCTGTCCTACCGTTAGACGAATCCCCAACGCTCCGATTATCGTACCGCACGCCGTCAAGCCCTGCAACCGCGGCGCGTGCGTATTGGCGTTCGCCCGTGCGGGTGTGACCAACAGTTGTGGGTCACCGGCTCAGGCAGCTAAGCCAATCTGGGTGGCGTGGGCGGCGCGCAGCGCGATCAGGGCGCGGCCGCCCGGCTGCGACCAGCGCATGCCGGCC
>Ga0102924_1000117_pt1 | contig 93895 bp, 88 predicted proteins | sample PaiPotPPM11metaG_FD_80116 | JGI IMG/M metagenome (GOLD analysis project Ga0102924, IMG submission 80116) | Iron sulfur acid spring bacterial and archeal communities from Banff, Canada, to study Microbial Dark Matter (Phase II) - Paint Pots PPM... ...
AAGGCGTAGCAGATGATGCGCGCGAGCCATTCGTCGAAATCGTTCTTCTGCTCCGGCTCCTTGGTCTGATGAACCTTCACCGCCGTATCGCCCGGCACGAATTTCGCCCGCCGCCGCTTGGCGAGATCGCCGGCGAATTCGGTGTCCCAATAATCCTGGAACTGCTTGATCTGGTCCGGCGTCCAGCCCTGCGGCACGCCGATCAGCGCGTCGGGGATCGAGCCTTCGCTGTAATAATCGAGCTGCCACAATTGACGGCGCAGCGCGATGTTGACCGTCATCAGCACCTGCTGCACCGGCGAGTAGCCGTAGACCCGGTGGGCGCGCACGTTGCGCGGCCGATAGATAATGTCGCGCGCCGAGTAATTGACCGCGGGCAGGCCCTTGAGCACCTGCTGGTAGGCCGGTGGGAACACCCATTCCCCCTCCCATCCCTCCCCCGCAAGCGGGAGAGGGTTAGGGTTGCGATACGGCTGCGGGGTGCGGCCCCAATCGTCGATCACGCGCTTGATGGTGGCGCCGTCGAGTTGCTGTAGCGCGCAGAGCTGGCCCGAACGCGTGCGCTGGCAATACAGCGTCGCCGCGTCGATCACGAACATGTCCTCGAGCAGCGAACGCAGCCAGGTCTTCCAGCGCGTCGCGCCGTCTGGCTTTTGGAAAAATTGCTCCAGCGCGGCGATGCGCGCGCTCATGTCGGCATCGATCGCGGCGGTCTTGCGCCTCCACCCTGTCAGGTGGGGGTCGCGCGGCCGGATGCGCCAGCGCTGGCGCTCCATTTGGTCCTTGCGCGTCTCGATGACCAGGCGCAGGACATCGTAGGCGTCGGCAAAGCCGCGCAGCTCAGCGAAACCGACCGGCTCGTACGCGCGCGGGCGCGTAACAAGGTTATAGCCGGGCGGAAAATCGAAGCGGCGACCGGCGACGTCCGGCGGCGCGATCGGCTTGAGCGGATCGAGCGGACCGAACCAATCGGCGCCGCTGCCGCGCGCGATGCCGCTGCTCGGCGTGCTTTGACCCGCGCCGTAGGACACCTGGATTTGATACGGCGACAACGGCCAGCTCGGCTGACCGGCACCGCGAGTCTGTTCGCTCATCCGTGTCCTGCGTTGCTTGTTCGAAAGCCAAAGCCAGCGCGCGTGTGGGTCGGGGCGCTCCGTCGAAAAACCTTGACGGAGCGCCCGACCCGTGACCCACGCTCCCTCCTCGTTTTCCGCTGACTGCAAGCGATGCCTTCCGCCGGGTGGGGCGGCGAAAGCGCATGGGGCGCAACAGCGGATCGAGGAGGGAAGCGTGGGTCAGGCCCGCGAAAAGCGGGCCCTGGCATGCCGACGCGGATGGCGCGCCGCAGCGGCATGTTTGAATCCGTTATGAGCCGAGATCTACGTGCCCCGGTTCCGGGGCTAGCTCTTTCTGACGTGAATGGCGGGCAATACCGCCGTGATAGAAAGCTTCGTCGAGCCTAATAACGTTGCCCGCCTTCGCGCCACGAGCGACAAGGGCCGCGAGCCGATCTTGGTCTGGCCGAAGGCTTCCCGCTCTGACTCATCGTTCGCAATGCGAACAAAGCCAGCGCTCAGCAATCCCGGCACATCTTCTTCCTTTACAACGATCACCCGCCCGGCGCCGACGAGATAGGAGGTGCCGGAAACACCGTTTACGGCGGAAATTCCGGAAGGCGCGCGCAACCCGATGAGCGGCTCATTTTTCGCCGTGTCGATCTCGGCTACGGCGCGCTTTCGGCTTTCGGCTTGGCGCCGGTAATGTTCAAAGATTCCTTCGGTCCGATTGAGCATCAGCTCGGTGATAGCAAAGACCAGCGCGTCGGCGTGATCGGGACTGCCCTCCCCTAAATAGCCGGCGGTGGTGAAGGCACAGAGCTGATCCTCCAGCACTTCAAAGCGGCCGACATGATGCACGAGGCCCTGCTCGTAGAGCGCCGACACCGGCTCGGCGCGCAACACTTTGCCGCGCGACGCCGAAACAGCTTCCACCCTCACACCGGCGTTGGCGGTGAGGATGACGTAGCGCACCATCTCGCCGCCGAAATTCTCTTCGACGACGATCCGGTCGCCCTTGAATTCGCGACAGGCCTGCACCGCGGCGCGGCCCCAGACGGCGGGCGCATCGCGCAGCGAGCGGTCGGCAAGCACGTAAGCGTGACCGTCGTCGCCCTTGGCGGCGACCACGATGCCGATCTCGTCCGCGCTTTCGTCGTCGCGGCCCGAAGCCCCCGATGGATCGACCGCCACCACTACCCGGACGCAACGCGATAGCGGGAAATCGTTGACCCTCGCTCGCGCGATCACCTCGTAGCTGAACAGCGCGCCGTCGAATTCGTCGATATAGACGCCCTCGAAGAAGCGCTTGCGCTGCCGCTCGGGCAGCGCCTGCAAGCTTTTCAGATAGTCAGGCGAAAGATTCGCGGCGTTATCGCTCGGATTGAGAAACATCCGCGCATAATCGCCGGGGTTATCGAGCGGCAGGCGCGAGACCGGGTCGCGCTTCTCGCCGAACAATACGTTGGTCCAATGCCCTTTGCTGGTCGGGTTGAGATCGTAATAGGCGGCTTGTTTCAGGCCATCCGCGACTTGCGCCAGCCGCGTGAGCGCGAAGAGAACCGACGAATACGGAATCTGCGAGCATTCGTTGAGAAAGATCGTCACGTATTCCTTGCCGAGAATTTTCTCCACGCGCTCCTTGTCGTCGAGGCCGCCGATCCAGATTTCAGATTCGTTGTGCAGCGAGAAATAGCCCTCGGTCCGGTGCCGTTCGAGCGGGTCGTTCGGGAACCAGAGGCCAAAGACCTTCGGCAGCGTATCGAGCGTGATCGAAGCGCCCGCGGCATTGGCGTGCAGCCGCAGGATGGCATGGCGCGATCGACTAGACTGGAGCGCGCGCCTGGCGATTTCGTGAACCAGAAGCGTGGTCTTGCCGGAGCGCGAGCCGCCGACCAACAGCGTGTGACGTCTTGCCGACTGCAGAAGGTCTTGCGCCTCCTTTTGCTTCGCTGTCGGTGTGAATGCGGATGATACGGACTTTTGAGACGAACTGGTCTCGTTGCCCATTTGTGGCCGATAGTTCTGTTGTTAGGTTTTTTGACACTCCTGGGCCAACGAGGCCCGCACTATTAAGCCACTGAATAAATTGCGTTGCGGCTCAAGCCAGCGCGATGTTGACCGCGCGCAGGCCGCGTTTGGTCTTTTCGATTTCGAAGCTCACGGCCTGGCCCTCGTAGAGCAGGCCGATCTCCGCGGGCAGGTCGGTGCGATGGACGAACACGTCGCCGGCCCCGTCGTCGCGCGTGAAAAAGCCGTAGCCCTTGGTCTCGTTGAAAAATTTGACTTTTCCCGTGACGGTCACCGGCTCACCCCCTGATGTCATGGCGAAGTTCGTGTTTGCTCGATCGAAGCCTCGCGGCCCCGGCGCACCGGCACCCCCCGTCTCTCGCGCAGCGGCAAAAACACCGCAAACCGCGCCGCATCGATCGCGACGCGGCCTCGCGGCTCATGGCTGCGAGATATTTCTGCGCAATGTGTGAGGAGCGGGAGCGCGGCGGGCGCAGTTCTGCAAGGCCCGCGTGCGCGCGAGTCGATGCCGCAAAAAGCAAACTGCTGTCAAGCGAGACCGTCGCGTTTTTTGCCATAATGCGCCGTATCGTGTTGGAGGCGCGGTATAATTTTTTTGTTTTGAAACGCGCGGAAAATTGCTCCGTAAGCCGGCGATCGCAGATCACACGCGGTTGATTCTCAGACATGGCGGAGCGCGAAAGCAACCTGGCGGACGAGATTCTCTTTGTATTTTCTCATCCATTCGTCATAGCGCAGGACGCGCTCGCCGCGCGCGCCGGTCTCCAGCCGGTAGGTTCGATACGCCTTGTTGACCGATTTCAATCCGCCGGACTGCAGTTGTTTTTGCATCTCCGCGTCGACCCGCGCGGCTACTTTCATCGCCTCGCCAATGACTTCCTGGTCGGATTGCAGGACGATATTGAGCCTTTTCGCGGCGGCCAGCACTGCCGTGCAGGCGAGCGAAAGCGCCGCAGACTCTTCGGCCCGGCCGCGGGCGACGGCCACTTCTTGCGGCATCGCGCCGCCGTCGTTTGATTCGCGGCGGCGCATTCTCGCCGCCGCCGCGGCGAGGCGCGCAGCATCCGCCGCGCGCTTGCACCACCAGCGAGCTTGCACGGTTTTCGCCTCAGCAGACGGGCCTGCATCGCCGGGCGCGGCTGCGGAGATTCGTATCCCGGCCGGACCGCGAATCACCGCGATCGCGGCAACGCCCAATCCGTCGCGATAAGCCGCGGCCAAGCCGCAGCGTTCATCCCGGCTTTTCCGCATCATGCTCAGCGGATCGGCACGCGGCGGCGGATCAGTTCACGCGCGATGATTCGCAGGCCCTGCAGCTTGCGGGCGTTGAAAGCGCGCCGCGTCACCTTGATTCGCCGCAAGCCCCTATCGACATCCGTTTCGACCGCCGCCCACAATGAGCCGAGATTGACCGCGCGGGCGAGATGATGGAATTCCGCGCCCGAAAGAAAAGCCGTCGGCCAGTGCAGGGCTTCCTCCATGCGCGCGATTTCGGCGGGCGTTGGCGGAATACGCACGCGGTTGCGCAACCGCGCCATGCGCTCCAGCTCGTAGGTCTCCAATTGCGAGTTGAGGTCGCCGCGGTCGTAGAGATAGATCGGCATCGAATTGATATAGCCGCGCGGGCGCGTCGCCATCGGCAGCCGGCCGAGCGTGCGAAACGCCTCTTCCATGCGTTCCATGACATGGATGAACGACCAGCGGTCCGGAACGCGTCGAGCGCGCGCAAGCGGCGGCAGCGTGGTTTGGCCGATCGCACCAAGAATGCCGGTGCGTTCGCCGCGCAACTCCGCGCGCGCCGCTCTGGCCGCGCGCTCGCCGAGCGAGGCGCCGGCATCGGTGCGATTGTCGGGCCGGCGATTCGAATCGTCAGGCGGCTGATCGGCCATCGGACTCGTCATCTCCATCGTGGGGCCGGGTGGCGGACGATCGGGCGCCACATATACCGGCGCGCCGCCGCCAGTGCGGATATCGGGCGCAACTCGCCGTCCGAGACCGCGGCCGGTTTTGTTGATTCGGCGACGCTCTCGTATGCCCGATAGGCCCGCCGCGCGTGGCGGGCGCAGTATGGTATTCCTCGTTCGAGATCCGCGCCGGGCGCGCCGCAGAAAAAGAATGCAGGCGTGCCCGGGCGGCCATGCGGCCAGCGGCAGGAATGGTTGCTCAATTCAAGGAGACTCTTGCCCCGTGTACGCGCCGCCGGAGTTGGGCTTTGAGCCGACACGCCGCGTTTGCCGCCGCCGCGACGCCGCGCCGGCGATTCCGGCTGCGCGGCGGCCGCGGGCGTTGCGCCGGACGCCGCAGGCGCGGAAACATCCGCAGCCGTTTTGCTTTGCTCACTTGGCGAACTTGCGGCCACGGCGGCGCCGAGCCGCAGGCGAAAAATCTTTCCCAACACCGCGGATCGCGAGACGCCGCCGAGCCGATCGGCAATCGAGTTCGCCGTCGCGCCGTCGGCCCATAACCGTTTCAATTTCTCGATGCGCTCATCGGTCCACGGATCGGCGCGCATGACTCCTCCTGGCACCGGGACGCGTCGCCCCGGCGATCCGAACTGTCACTGCAAGAAGGACACTTGAAAACGATCTCTGCCATAGTCACCTTTATGGCAACTGTCAAGTCACCATTTTGGAAGCTAGCGCCGATGAACCGAATTCGTGACAATGGCCTTATGGCGCGAAAGATTCGACCCAGTAAGACACATACCGGGCTGTACTACGCCCGGGAGGCGCGCGGCATGAGCCGCTCCGAGCTGGTCAGGCTGTCGGGAATTTCCAAGCAGCAGCTATCCCGGCTCGAGAACGGCCAGATCAGGTTGCGGCTCGATCACTTAAAGCCGTTCGCCAACGCTCTCGGCTACACGCCGGAACAGATGCTGTTGTGGGGACGATATCCCGGCACCGGCGGCGCCGGCGGCGGTCACGTCGAATCAAGCGACGTGCTGCGGGAAGAGTCCGGCCACGAAGAGCCGCTCGGTCCCGCTCTCGGACAAGTGCCGGAGCTCGACACCCGCGCCGGAATGGGCGGCGGCGGCGTACCGGCACGCGAAGTGCGCAAGGAGGGACGCCACACCGACCCAATAAAAACAGAGGGTTGGCTGTTCCCCGCAAGCTTCGTGCGCGAACAATTGCACGCCTCGACGCCGCGCCTTCTGGTGCTCGACACGACCGGCGACAGCATGGCGCCGACGATCGCCTCCGGCGAGCGCGTCGTCGTCGATACCGGCCATAAGACGCCCACGCCCGACGGCCTTTACGCCATTCGTGACGCTTTCGGCAGTATCGTGGTCAAGCGCCTGCAATTGCTGCGTTCGTCGCGCCCGACGCGGGTGAAGATCATTTCCGACAACGCGACCCATCCGAGCGAAGAAGTTCTGCTCAGCGAGATCGAAATCGTCGGCAAAGTGCTCTGCTGCCTCAAGCTGTTTTGACCGCCAGCGCGCCGGCCGGTAACGCTCGGCTCACACGATTTCAGCCCCCGCCCCTCCGTCCCTGTGATTCGCGCGTTATCGCAACGCGCCAAAATCCATTACCATATCGGTTACGAGCCTTGACAATTGTCTCTATTTTGGATACGGCATTTATCGTTACACATTCTGCACTGAACCTAATCCGATGTCCTACCGAACGCGCGACCAGCGTGACCTTGAACGCGCTCGCCGCGCCGGCGCCGCGGCGCGGCAGCAAAGCCCGTCGGCAATGGAGGCGGCGCTGGCGCAAATCGACGCCGCATTCGACGAGGCGGCCATCGTCAACGCATTCAAGCTGCGGGTTGAGCGCCTGCTCCGGCTCGGCCCGCATCACCCGGCAGTGCGGGCGCGGTTCGGCTCGCGCGCCGAGCTGCTGACGGGCCGCAGCCTCGACGCGGCAATCGTCCTGGTCGAGCGCTGGCGGCGCGATCAGCAACAAGCCTTCCAGATCGCCAGCGCGCTCGGCCGCGGCAGCAGGCTTTCGCTGGACGTCTTATCCGAGCTTCGCCTCATTCTCCGGCTCATGCGTTTTAAGCGCATGCAGACCGAATTATCCACGATCGTCGCCGCGTTGTGCGACGAGCCGATCAAGATGGCGGCAGAGTGATGCGGTCCCCCGCCTTAGGAGGGTCCCGGAGTGACGACGCGGATATGAAGCTCGCGCAATTGCTTGGCCGTGGCTTCCGACGGCGCGCCCATCATCAAATCCTCGGCGCGCTGGTTCATCGGGAACAGCACCACTTCGCGCAGATTTTCCTCCCCGCAGAGCAGCATGACGATGCGGTCGATGCCGGGAGCGATGCCGCCATGGGGCGGCGCACCGAGCGAGAGCGCATGCAGCATGCCGCCGAATTTTTGCTCCAGCACCGCCTCGTCGTAACCGGCGATGGCGAAGGCCTTCTTCATCACGTCCGGGCGGTGATTGCGGATCGCGCCCGAGGACAGTTCCACGCCGTTGCAGACAATGTCGTATTGGATCGCCCGCAGCGCGAGAATTTTTTCGCGATCCGCGGGATCGAGCGCGAGAAATTCGTCAACGCCCAAATTCGGCATCGAGAACGGATTATGGGAAAAGTCGATTTTTTTCTCATCCTCGTTCCACTCGTACATCGGAAAATCGACGATCCAGCAAAACTCGAAGCGCTCCTTGTCGATCAAGCCGAGTTCCTCGCCTATTTTGACCCGCGCCGCGCCGGCAAATTTGACGAAATTCGCCGGCTCGCCGGCGACAAAGAACACCGCGTCGCCGTCCTTCAGGCCGAACTGCGCGCGCAGCGCTTCGGTTTTCTCCGCACCGAGGTTATTGGCAACCGGACCGCGGCCGACGACGGCACCGCCGTCGATGGCGAAGAAAACGTAGCCCAGTCCCGGCTGCCCCTCGCCCTGGGCCCACGAGTTCATGCGGTCGCAGAAAGCACGCGATCCGCCGCGCGGCGCCGGCAGCGCCCACACCGCGCCCTTTGCGCTCGTCTCCAGAATGCGCGCGAAAATCTTGAAACCGGAGCCGCGGAAAATCTCCGAAACGTCCTGCATGACGACCGGATTGCGCAGATCCGGCTTGTCGGTGCCGTATTTTTCGATCGCCTCCCGGTAGGGAATACGCGGGAATTTCTGCGTGACCGGCTTGCCGCCGGAAAATTCCTCGAACACGCCGCGGATGACCGGCTCAACGGCGGCAAAAACATCTTCCTGCGTGACGAAGCTCATCTCCAGATCGAGCTGATAGAACTCGCCGGGCGAGCGGTCGGCGCGCGCGTCCTCGTCGCGGAAGCAGGGCGCAATCTGGAAATAGCGGTCGAAGCCGGAGACCATGATGAGCTGCTTGAACTGCTGCGGGGCTTGCGGCAGCGCATAGAATTTTCCCGGATGCAGCCGCGACGGCACCAGATAGTCGCGCGCGCCCTCGGGCGAAGAGGCGGTAAGGATCGGCGTCTGGAACTCGAAAAAACCCTGCTCCTTCATTCGCCGTCTGATCGAATCGATGATCTGGCCCCGCTTCATGATATTCCGGTGCAGCCGCTCGCGGCGCAGATCGAGGAATCGGTATTTAAGCCTTATGTCCTCCGGATATTCCTGCTCCCCGAACACCGGCATCGGCAGTTCGGCTGCCGGCCCCAATACCTCGATCTCGCGTACGTAAACTTCGACCGCTCCGGTAGGCAGTTCGGCGTTTTCGGTGCCGTCCGGCCGTCGGCGCACTTTGCCGTCGACGCGCACCACCCATTCCGAGCGCAGCGTTTCGGCGACTTTGAAAGCCGGGCTGTCAGGATCTGCCACCACCTGCGCGATGCCGTAATGGTCGCGCAGATCTATGAACAGCACGCCGCCATGGTCGCGGATGCGATGACACCAGCCGGAAAGCCGCACCTCGGTCCCGATATCGGTCGCTCTGAGCGCGCCGCAAGTATGGCTGCGATAACGGTGCATATTCGCTTTTGTTCTCTATTTGGCCGGTCGGACCGGAAGGCGGAAAGCGCACGCGGGACCGCCTTTGTCAAGACGAGCGATATAACAACAAGCCAAGGGCTAATCCGATAGAATGGCGGACCGCCGACGCTTAAGCCGCAACATTTCTTGCCCACCGGGCCGGGCCACACGCGGGGACAAACCAGAGAAAAATGTCGAAACAAAAAAAGGCGCAGGGCGGCGCTGACGTGAGCGTCCGCATGACCACAGGGGAGGCCACGGTCGCTGCCCTCCTCGCCCACGGGCTCGGCACGATTTACGCGTTGCCCGGCGTCCACAATGACGAGTTTTTCGATGCGCTGGCGAAGGCCGGTTGCGGTGCCGGCGGCGATGCGAAAATTCGCACCGTCCATACCCGGCACGAGCAGGGCGCCGCCTATATGGCGCTTGGTGCGGCTTTGGCGACCGGAAAACCGCAGGCCTATTGCGTCGTGCCCGGTCCCGGCCTGCTTAACTCCGCGGCGGCGCTGCTGACCGCCTATGGGATGAACGCCCCGGTACTGGCGCTGTTCGGCCAGATACCCCAGGACGCGATCGGCCGCGGTCTCGCCTATCTCCACGAAGTTCGCGACCAGGCCGGGATCATCGCGCGGCTCGTCGACTGGTCGGCGCGCATCCGCAGCCCGACCGAAGCCCCGTTGCTGGTGGCCGAAGCGATGCGCTCCATGGCCGTCGGCCGGCCCGGCCCGGCGGCGCTCGAATGCGCCATGGATGTCTGGGGCCGTTCGGGCCCGGTTGTCGCGCAAGCGCCGCTTGCGAACGCCGACCCGCCGATCGACGAGGACGCCGTCGCTGCCGCCGCCAAGCGCCTCGGGGAAGCCAAGCGGCCGCTGATCGTCGCCGGCGGCGGCGCCCAGGACGCCGCCGCCGAAGTGACGCAGCTTGCGCATATGCTGCAGGCGCCGGTCCTCTCCTACCGCCGCGGCCGCGGCGTGCTCGACGATCGCGATCCGCTCTCCGTCAACCTGCCGCTCGGGCACGAACTATGGGCGCAAGCCGATGTCGTGCTCGCAGTCGGTACCCATCTGCACACACCGCTGCAGCAATGGGGCATCGACCGCGATCTGGCGATCGTCCGCGTCGATGCCGATGCCGAGGAGCCGGCGCGGGTCGCCAAACCCGCAGTCGCGTTGATCGGGCTTTCGAAACCGATTTTGCAGCGGCTCGTTGACCGGCTGGCAGCACACAACGCGCGGCGCCCGTCGCGGACGGCGGAACTGCAGGAGCGCCACGCCCGCATGCGCAAGCGGCTGGAAAAACTCGGGCCGCAACTCACTTATCTTGCCGCCATCCGCGCCGAATTGCCGGAAGACGGCATTTTTGTCGACGAGGTCACGCAAGTCGGCTTTGCCTCGCGCCTGGCATTCCCGGTGTACCGGCCGCGCACCTACATTTCCCCCGGCTACCAGGACAATCTCGGCTACGGCTTCGCCACGGCGCTCGGCGCGCAGGATGCGCGCCGCGACGTGCCGGTGCTGGCGATCAGCGGCGACGGCGGCTTCATGTTCACGGCGAGCGAATTGGCGACCGCGATGCGCCACGGCATCCCGCTGGTGACAATCGTGTTCAGCGACGGCGCCTTCGGCAACGTGCGGCGTACCCAACAGGAACGCTACGGCAACCGCATCATCGCCTGCGAACTTGCCAATCCCGATTTCGTCGCTTTCGGAAAAAGCTTTGGCGCCGAAAGCGTCCGCGCCGAGAGCCCAGATGAATTGCGCGAAACCTTGCGGCGCGCGTTTGCGCATCGCGACGGTCCCATGATCGTCGAAGTGCCGGTCGGCGCCATGCCGAGTCCTTGGGAGTTCATCCACATGAAGCGCATACGTGGAATCTAGCTCCACATCACGGAATCGGCCTTGGCATGGACCCTTGCAGACGGGCTTGCCTCGCAACCCGGACCTGAACACACTGGCGTTATGACCGTGGCGTTTGATTCCGCTATCACACCGTCGATGCAGCCGATCGCCACGACGCCCGAACTTGCCGCCGCATGCCAGCGGATGGCCGCCTATCCGTTTGTCACCATCGACACCGAATTTCTGCGCGAGACCACCTATTACCCGCTCTTGTGCGTCGCGCAGATGGCCTCTCCCGACGAGGCATTTGTCATCGACGCGCTGGCGCCCGGGATCGATTTATCCGCCTTTTACGCGCTGATGGCGGACGAGAAGATCATGAAAGTGTTCCATGCCGCGCGGCAGGACATCGAAATCGTCTGGCACGCGGCAAAACTCATTCCCCGTCCGATCTTCGACACTCAGGTCGCCGCCATGGTGCTCGGCTATGGCGATTCGATTTCCTACGATCAGCTGGTGGCGCGCATCACCGGAGATGCGCTCGACAAATCGCTGCGCTTCACCGATTGGACGCGGCGGCCGCTGTCCGACGCGCAGTTGCGCTACGCCATTTCCGACGTGACCCATCTGCGCGACGTTTATCTCGCGCTCGTCGAGGATCTCAAGCGGCGCGGCCGCGCCGACTGGGTCGAGGACGAGATGGGCGTCCTCACCTCGCCGGAAACCTACCGCATGGAGCCGGAGAGCGCCTGGCAGCGGCTCAAGACCCGCGTGCGCAAGCCGAAGGAGCTTGCCGTGCTCATCGAGGTTGCCGCCTGGCGCGAGCGCGAGGCGCAGTCGCGCGACGTGCCGCGCGCCCGCGTGCTCAAGGACGAGGCGATCGGCGACATCGCCGTGCAAGCGCCGACCACGATCGAGAAGCTCAAGCATCTGCGCTCGTTACCGAAGGGCTTTGAGCGCTCGCGCTGGGGCGAGGCTATCGTCGCCGCCGTGGAACGCGGGCTTGCTCGCGACTTAAAATCGCTGCCGACGCAATCGCGCTTTTCGCCGGCGGCAAACGGCGCTGCAATCGTGGAACTGCTGAAGGTCCTGCTGCGGATGATCTCGGAGCACCACCACGTCGCCGCCAAGGTGATCGCCACGGTCGAGGACCTCGAACGCATCGCCGCCAGCGACAACGCCGAGGTTCCCGCGCTGCGCGGCTGGCGCCGCGATTTGTTCGGCGACAAAGCGCTGGCGCTCAAGCACGGCAAGCTCGCTCTCGCCATCGAGAACGGCAAGGTTGCGCCGGTCGAGCGGGAGTGAAATTTTTCATCCTGCCCCGCGAAGCGGGGAAGGGGGACCGTCCGAAGGACGGTGGAAGGGGCCTCTGAGCCGCGGACGCGATCGGCGGAGAGGCAAACAAAAGAGCGAGCAAAAATAAATCCCCGATCAAGTTACGAATATTTTGTTTGCTGCGTCGCCCGACGCCCCCTCCACCGCCCTTCGGGCGGTCCCCCTCCCCCGCTGCGCTGTGCTCCGCGGGGGCGGATGAACAGACGCGCCCCACCCCGGATTGCGCGGAAGCGCAATCCGGGCGCGATTCGCCGACAACGCCGCTCCCGGATTTCACGTCCGCCTTCGCGCAACAAGCTTCGGCCGAACGTGAAATCCGGGCTACGCTTGCTGCGTGATGGCGGCGCGAGTCGTTCATATTGAATAAATACTCCGATGTGCTACGATGTGTACAGCGCAATACAGGAACAATACAGGAAATAGAATCGATGCCCTCGACAACCTTTACTGTTCGCGTCGAGACCGAAGTCAAGAAGCGTCTGGAGAAGTTGGCCAAAAGCACCGGGCGCAGCCGATCGTTTCTCGCAGCCGAGGCTCTGAACGATTACCTTGACGTAAACGAATGGCAGGTCGCCGGTGTCAAGCGGGCTATCGCCTCGCTCGACCGCGGCGAAGGCGTCCCGCACAAAGAGGTGACGGACTGGGTCAAATCCTGGGGCCGTAAGCGCGAGCGAGCGGTCCCTAAAGCGCGATGACTTTTCTTCGAATCGTCATCGCGCTTCAGGTCATTGGCGGAGCATGATCTGGTCCGAAAACCGGTGTCCACTTTTCCGGATCATGCTCTAAACGATCGGCGACATGAACATCGTTTGGTCACCCGAGGCGATCCAAGACCTGATCTCGCTCCAAGCCTACATCGAAGTGGAGAGTCCCGCCAGCGCGCGACGGATCGTGCTGCGCATCCTCCACGTTATCGAACACTTGCTGCCGGACAATCCACACATGGGACGGCCGGGCCGCGTGCCCGGCACCCGCGAACTCGTCATTGCGCAAACGCCCTATATCGTCCCCTACCGCGTGCAGCGCGATGCGATACAGATTTTGCGCGTCTATCACAGCGCCCGCTGTTGGCCTGACAGCTTTTAGCAAGCCAACGCCTACAAGGAGGGTTTCGCTGCGCGCTCAACCACGCCACTTCACGTCCGAGCTCCGCATCGCGCCCCACCCCGGATTGCGCGGAAGCGCAATCCGGGACGCGATTCGCCGACAACGCCGCTCCCGGATTTCACGTCCGCCTTCGCGCAACGCGCTTCGGCCGAACGTGAAATCCGGGCTACGCCTGCTCGCTCTCGCCATCGACAAGGGCAAAGTCGCGCCGGTCGAGCGGGAGTAATTTTTCATCCTGCCCCGCGAAGCGGGGAAGGGGGACCGTCCGAAGGACGGTGGAAGGGGCCTCTGAGCCGCGGACGCGATCGGCGGAGAGGCAAACAAAAGAGCAAGCAAAAATAAATCCGCGATCAAGTTGCGAATATTTTGTTTGCTGCGTCGCCCGACGCCCCCTCCACCGCCCTTCGGGCGGTCCCCCTCCCCCGCTGCGCGGGGGCGGATGAAGAAAGTGCGCACCCCCAACCACTACCCCAAGAGCATCGCCGGCTCGCGGCCGATGAGGCGCGCGAGCGAGCGCAGCCGGTTGAGCACGCGCTCGCCGGCCAGCGCCGCGCACGGACCCGGCAGGCGCAAGGCGAGCCGCTGCCGCTCGACCGCGAGCGCCGTCTTGGGGAGCACGCCCGGCATCGCCGCGGAGACCACATAGGCGAGGCGGAGCGCCGAGCCGAGCACGCGGGCGCGGTCGATCATGCGCGTCGAAGCAAGCTCGCGCAGCCGCGGCGACAACTCGTCGTCCGCGACGACGCCGACGTGGCGGTAAAAAACGGACAGCGCCAGGTAGGCGAGGCCGGCATGGTCGATGGCGGAAAAGCCGCCGTGGGCGATGATGTTGAGCGATTGCTCGCCGCGGTAATCGGGATGCGCCCGCCAGCCGATATCGGCAAGGAGGCACGCCGCGTGGCGCAGCCGGCGTTCTTCGGCCGTCTCGTCGAGGCCGGACGAGAACAGGAAACGGTCGGTCCAGTCGATCAGCTCTTCGCCGTGCCGCGGCGAGCGCGAGCGCAGCCGGTTGAGATCGCGCGCCGCCTCGATCAGCGCATCCTTCTCTTTTCCTTCTGCTTGAGCAGCGAGTAGAGCAGTCCCTCGCGCACGCCGAGCGCGGAGAACACCACCTGCCGCGGTTTGCCGATGCGCAGGATATATTCGAGCACCAGCGCCGCGTAAGGCAAAAGCGGCCGCCGCGCGCTCGCCACCACTTCGATATTGGACAGCGTATCGACGCCGACACGGTGCAGGAGCCTGGCGAATTCAAGCGCTTCGTCGGCAGCAATGGCGTAGCCGTGCATCACGTGCAGCGGATAGCCGGTCTGCCACATGTGCAGCCGTGCCAGCGACCGCCACGTTCCGCCGACGGCATAGAAGCTGCGGTCCTCGCAACGCCTGAGCACCGGCAACGCGGCGAGTGTCTTCTTGACGAACTTTTCCGCCTTTTTGAGCGATTTCGCCGAGATATCGGCAAGCGCGAGGCCGCCGAGCGGCCGGGTCAAGCCGTGACGGGCGCGCGTGCCGTGCACATCGACGAGTTCGAGCGAGCCGCCGCCAAGGTCGCCGACCACGCCGTCGGCCCGATGCACGCCGGAAATGACGCCGAGCGCGGTCAGCTCGGCCTCGCGCGCGCCCGAGAGCACGTCGATTTCGGCCCCGATGGTGCGCTCGGCGAGCTTGACGAAGGCGCGGCCGTTCCTGGCATCGCGGCAGGCCGCCGTGGCGATGGCAAGAACCTTCTTCACGCCCATTGTCGCGCACAGCGCGCTGTAGCGCTTGAGCGCCGAGAGTGCGTGCTCGACCGCGTCGGCGGCGAGCAACCCGGTCGACTGCACTTCGCGGCCGAGCCCGCACAACGCCTTCTCGTTGAACAGTGCCGTCGGACTGCGGGTAAGCCCCTCGTAGACGACGAGGCGCACCGAATTCGAGCCGATGTCGACGACGGCAATCGGCGGACCGTAGTCGAGGCGTCCTTGCGCGTCGAGTTTGGCGCTGGTCATTTGTCGGAAGAGCAGGTCGCATCCGCCCCCGCGCAGCGGGGGAGGGGGACCATGCGAAGCATGGTGGAGGGGGCGTGCAGCGACGAATTGATAATCATGCGCTTCTTCGACGGCGCGGCCGAGGCCCCCTCCACCACCCTTCGCTCGCTTGGCGAGCTTCGGGCGGTCCCCCTCCCCCGCTTCGCGGGGGGCGGATGAAGCAACGCAATCACTTCCGCTCCGGCCGCCGCAGTCGGGGGACCTGGTCCTTGGGCGATTTTCCGCGGCCCGACAGGCTTGGATTGGTCATGAAGTAGGTGGTGGCGTTGAATACTTCCTCGCCCGCCGCGGGCTTGATGCGCGACGAGGAGCCGTCGGCCAAAAACTGCCAGCTCTGCTCGTTGTCCTTCAGATTGGCCACCACGATCTGATCGAGCACCTGCTCGTGCACGGTGGGATTGAGGATCGGGCAGATCACCTCGACGCGGCGGTCGAGATTACGCGGCATCATATCGGCGGAGGAAATATACACCGTGGCCTTTGGATGCGGCAGGCCGTGACCGGAACCGAAGCAATAGATGCGGCCGTGTTCGAGGAAGCGGCCGACAATCGATTTGCTGCGGATGTTGTCGGAGAGGCCGGGAAGGCCGGGCCGCAGGCAGCAGATGCCGCGCACCACCAACTCGATCGACACGCCAGCGCCCGACGCGCGATAGAGCGCGTCGATAATGTCGGGATCGACAAGCGCATTCATTTTCATCCAAATGGCGGCGGGGCGGCCGGCCTTGGCGTGCGCGATCTCTTCGTCGATGTGGGCGGCAATGCGTTTGCGCAAATTGAGCGGCGAGACCGCCATGCGCTCGAGCCCGGCCGGATCCGCGTAACCGGTGATGTAGTTGAAGACATGCGCAACGTCGCGCCCGATCGCCGGATCCGAGGTAAAGAACGACAGGTCGGTATAGCTGCGCGCCGTCACCGGATGATAATTGCCGGTGCCGACATGCACGTAGGAGACAAGAGACGCGCCCTCGCGGCGGACCACGAGCGAAAGCTTGGCGTGGGTTTTCAGCTCGATGAAGCCGTAGACGACCTGTACGCCGGCGCGTTCGAGATCGCGCGCCCAGCGGATATTGGCCTCCTCGTCGAAGCGCGCCTTGAGCTCGACGACCGCGGTGACCGACTTGCCGGCTTCGGCGGCTTCGGCGAGCGCCCTGATGATCGGTGAATCGGCCGAAGTGCGGTAGAGCGTCTGCTTGATGGCGACCACGTCCGGATCGCGCGCCGCCTGTTGCAGGAAATTCACCACCACGTCGAACGATTCGTAGGGGTGATGGACGATGAAGTCTTTTTGCCGGATGGCGGCAAAGCAATCGCCGCCATGGTCGCGGACGCGCTCGGGATAGCGCGGCGTATAGGGCACGAATTCGAGGTCCGGCCGGTTGAGACTCGAAAGCTGCGCCATCTCGTTGAGCGCCAGCACGCCGTCGACCTTGAACACGCTGTCGTCCGTGGCGCTGAGCGCGCGTTGCACGAAGTGCTGCAATTCCGCCGGCATCGGCGCCTCGATGTCGAGCCGGATCACCGTGCCGCGACGGCGGCGCTTGAGCGCGGTTTCGAACAGCCGCACCAGATCTTCGGCTTCTTCGAGAATTTCCACTTCCGAGTCGCGGATGACGCGAAAGGCTCCGACCCCTTTCACGACGTAGCCGGGGAACAGCTTGCCGATGAAGAGGCTTGTGGCCCCCTCGATCGAGATCAGCCGCGCCTGGGCCCCCTCTCCGGGCTGCGGCAGCCGGACGAACCGCTCGATCCGGTTGGGCATGCGGATCAGCGCGTTCATCGCTTTTCCGTCTTTGGCGCGCGCCAACTGCAGCGCAATGGAAAATCCGAGGTTGGGGATGAACGGGAACGGATGTGCCGGATCGATCGCGCGCGGCGTCAACAGCGGAAACACGTGCGCCAGAAAATAATCTTCGAGCCAAGCCTTCTCCGCCTTGGTGACGTCGGGTCCGTCGACCAGGACGATGCCCGCCTCGGCGAGCGCCGTGCGCAGTTCGCGCCATTGCGCCTGCTGGTCTGCGACCAGGAGCGATACGGCTTCGGCAATGCGGACAAGTTGCTCGGCAGGGGTTAGCCCTTCCGGGCTTTTCTCGGCAATGCCGGCGCGCACCTGGGCGCCAAGGCCAGCGACACGGACCATGAAAAACTCATCGAGATTGTTTGCGGAAATCGAAAGGAATTTGAGCCGTTCCAGCAGCGGATGCCCGCGTTTGGCCGATTCCTCAAGGACGCGGCGGTTGAAATTGAGCCACGACAGCTCCCGGTTGATGAAGCGATCGGGGCTTGCGGCAATTGCCGGCTCGGACGGCCGCGCGACCTCCTCCAGCCGCCGCGCTGCGCCGGATTCCATTGCAAACACGGTAGCTTGGCCACGGTCGGCCATGTCCGATCTGGTCTCCTCCAACGCGATGATCGCCCCCCTTCGTAACAATTCGATGACCTCGCATCATCACATAAGGAGGCGCGGTGCCGCCGCGTCAAGCCTCCCCCGGGCGCGGTTGCTGAGGCGGTCGGCCGCTCACCGGGAAGCGCCGTTGACCTCTGCCTTGACGCCGTCACGGAATATTTCGGCGGCGAGCGCGCGCGTTGGCGGTCGGCCTTGCCGCAGTGCCTCATTGTCGAGTGCGATTACGGCCGCGCGCGCGGCCGCGAATGAGCGCTCGATGTGGGTCGAAAGATAACGCACAACGCCGTCGTCGAGCGCGAGCTGGCGATCCGCCGCATGCTTGATAATGACCCCGCGCAGCATCGCATCGTCCGGCGCTTGCAGCGCGACCACCGGCAGCGCGCGCAGCCGCGAGGTAAGGTCGGCAATAGCAACGGGCCAGACCGATGGCGCCGCGCGCGCCGTGAAGAGCAGGTACGCCTCCTCCTCGCGCGCGAGATTGATCAGGTGGAACAGCGCACGCTCGTCAGCCGCCGCGGCTTCCTCAATGACCAGCGCCCCGGTTGCGAGCGCGGCGAGAAGACCGCTTTGACTGAGCGCGCGTCCGGAAATCGTCCGCGCACCGGAAGCCGCCGCCCAGATCGAGGCCAGATGCGACTTGCCCGATCCCTCAGGCCCGACGAGCGCGACCGCATTGGCCGGCCAATCGGACCAGCTTTCGATCAGCTTGAGCGCCGCCTCGTTGCCCGGTCCGGACAGAAAATCCTCGCGCGCATAGCTTTCGCCATGATCGAGTGCGAGCGCGAGCTGGCGCGGACGGGAGGGCATGGCCGCTAGTTCGGTCCGTTGCCGCTGCCGAGCGGGTCTTTGCGACATCGCGCGAGCACAGACCGCATCAGCACCCGCTCAAACCGCATGGCGCACTCTCAATGGGGCTAGTCAGTGCCCAGTCCCGAACGAGTTCATGTGGCGGAACCACTCGGCGAGATAGAAGCCGATCGAGAGCAAGGTCAAGATGGCGACCAACACGATGCCGGTCGTCTGCACGGATGCGGCATCGAATCCGAAGCCCTTCTCGGCCAGCACCAGCGTTGCCAGCAGGATTTGCACGACCGTATTTAATTTCGAGACCGGATGCGGCCTCACCGGCATCGGCTTGTTCACCAGCCAGGAAAGCATGAAACCGCTGATGATCATGATGTCGCGCGAGACGACGAGAATGACGAGCGAAATAGGTAGCGCCCTGGCGATGCCGAGCGCCACATAGATCGACACGATCAATGCTTTGTCGGCGAGCGGATCGAGGTAGGCGCCAAGCTCGCTCGCCATGTGGAAGCGCTTGGCGAGGAACCCGTCGACCGCATCGCTGATCCCAGCCACCACGAATAGAGAAAAGGCGGCGAGCATCTCTCCGGATATGATCGCCCAGACCACGGCCGGCACCAGGATGATGCGCCCCAAGGTTATGAGGTTGGGAATACTCAAACTACCCCCAGCTCCGCGCACGCCCCCTGCCCGCCGCCGAGCGGACTTCACCGAGTGCGGCAGCAACCTGCCGTATTCGGCCCAGCCAGCTTTCGTGCGCACCGTCGCTCGCCAATTATATAGCGGGGCACGCGCTTGCACACCCGGCGATTCCGCCGTAGGAGGCGCCAAGCAATTCCTCCCCTGCCGGGGTGGAACGATCGTCTGTCCGATTTGGTGGCTTTCGTGGACGAGGCACGCTACGCGGCCGCCGGCGCCGACGCCGAAATCGGCGGCTTCGGCGGCCTGTTCGATCTCAAGGCCGCCGGTTTCACCGACCCCGTCCTTGTCGCGGCAACCGATGGCGCGGACGGCTCGACCTTGCCCGGTGAAGGAATGGCCGAAGCGCACGCCGCGAAAAAGCGGGTCGCCGTGCTCATTTCCGGCCGCGGCTCGAACATGGCGGCGCTGATCGAAGCGGCCAAGGCGCCGGATTATCCGGCCGCAATCGTTCTTGCCGTATCGAATAGGCCCGATGCGACCGGCCTTGCCCGCGCGCGCGAGGCGGGCATCGCGACCGCAATCGTCGACCACCGGCCGTTCGGGGAAGACCGCGAAGCATTCGAGCGCGCGCTCGATGCGCAACTTCAAGCGCACCGCATCGAACTTGTCTGCCTGGCGGGCTTCATGCGGCTATTCACCCCGCCGTTCGTGCGGCGCTGGAGCGGCCGCATGCTCAACATTCATCCGGCGCTGCTGCCGCAGTTCAAGGGGCTTCACACCCATCGCCGCGCGCTTGCGGCCGGCGTGAAGCGGCACGGTGCTACGGTCCACTTCGTCGCGCCGGAAATGGATTCCGGACCGATCGTGGCGCAGGATTCGATTCCGGTGCTCGAAGGCGACACCGAAGAGAGCCTCGCGCAACGGGTCCTCGAGATCGAGCACCGTCTTTATCCGCTGGCCTTGCGCCTGGTGGCGGAAGGCCGGGCGACATTCGTCGCTTCCAGTGGCGCGGACGCCTCGCGCTGAAAGCAACGGCAAAATACACAAAACCCCCGGATGCGAATCCGGGGGCTGCGAGAACCGGGACGAACCCGGTGTCGGCTCACGCAACTTTTAGATTTTCCGCCGAGGTCCTGCCGCGGTTGGTGACCAGTTCGAACTCGACGGTCTGGCCCTCATTGAGCGTGCGCAATCCGGCGCGCTCGACAGCCGAAATGTGCACGAACACATCCTTATCGTCGCCCGACGGCTTGATGAACCCGTAGCCTTTGGTTGGATTGAACCACTTGACGGTGCCCTTCTGCATCGTCTGTCTCCTAAGTCAGTTCCTATATCAGCGAAGACGCCGGCCGCGAGCACCGCAATGCTCGCTGCGATCGGCGCCACAACACAGATTTTGGGGGAAGTCCGAAGCGATCGTGTCGGCAAGACAGCACCGGCCGGATGGCCAAAATCCGATTGTCGCGCAAGCAAGCCTCACGAATACGGCGCAACCGTGGCTGCAACAATCCGTAGCGTCGGCGCCGCAAGCAGATGCGAATGCGGTAACGATCGTCGTCGACAAGCGCCACAAAACAGTAGCCGCCGTCAACAAATTTTCCATTATGACGGATGCGCGTTGGACACGCGCCAGTGTCGCCAGAAGCCGCCTATAGCGACGACCAGCACCGCACCCAGACAGGCAGCGGCCAAGTCGACGTGTCCCGCCAGTTTCTCGCCAACAGCGCCGGTGAGAATGCCGGCATAAGCCTTATCGCGGACAATGGTCTGCCCGGCGACCCAGCCGAGCAGCGCCGCACCGACCCAGTTGAGGATCGGCAATCGGCGAAGCAATGCCGTGATAAGCGCCGCGCCGGCGATGACGATCGGAATGGAAACTGTCAGACCGATCGCCAGCAGCGCGAGATTGCCGTTGGCAATTTGCACGATCGCGAGGACGTTGTCGAAGCTCATCACAATATCGGCCGCGGCAATGATCCGCACGGCACGCCAGAGGTGCGCCGCTGCCTCGACTTCGTTGTGATCGGTGTCTTCGGGCAGCAGCAGCCTGGCAGCGATGTACATGAGCGCGACACCGCCGGCGAAGTTCAAATACGGAAATTGCAGCAGGCGTGCGATCGCCCCGGCGAAGACAATGAGCAGGATAGCGGAAAGGCCGGCGCCGAACAGGAGGCCCCAAATCCGTTGTCGCCGCGGCAACGCCCGGCAGGCCATCGCGATGACCACGGCATTGTCGCCGGAGAGCAGCAAGTTGATGAAGACAATTTCAGGCACCGCGCTCCAGAACGGCGCGTGCGCCAATTCGCCGATGCTTGCCTGCAGCATATCGTCTACGGATTTGCTTCGAATTTATGCGCTCACGCCGACCGAGAAGGCGTGCCGTCAACCGACGATTTCGTTCCCGGAGAAAAATTGTGCGATCTCCGTCTCCGCGGCGCCGGCGGCATCGGAGCCGTGCACCGAATTCTCGCCGATCGACTTGGCATGGAGCTTGCGGATGGTCCCCGGCGCGGCCTTGGCCGGATCGGTCGCGCCCATGAGATCGCGATAGGCGGCAATCGCATTGTCGCCTTCGAGCACCTGCACAACGACCGGCCCCGACGTCATGGTTTCCACCAGCTCGCGAAAAAACGGCCGCTGCCGGTGGATCGCATAGAACGTCTCGGCCTGCTCGCGAGTCATGCGCAGGCGCTTCTGCGCAACGATGCGCAGGCCCGATTTTTCGATCGTCGCATTGATGGCGCCCGTGAGATTGCGCGCCGTGGCATCGGGCTTGATGATCGAAAACGTGCGCTCGATCGCCATCAAATTGTCCTTTGCGGAATTACGACACAGTGCGGAACCGGGGCGGCTTATAACGCTCGCTTGTGCAGCCGACAAGCTGAACGCCCGTCCCATGAACACGCAGTGAACGGCTCTGCGCGGGCGCGTTCAGTTTGATAAATCCGCGCTAAATCCGCTCCTCAGCGCCGGTTCAGGCGCAATCTTTAAGATGGCAAGCGTGAACCTAGACCAGAGGCCGATCGGAGCGACACAATAACCGCGTGCAAACCAACCTTCGAACAAAGGAGACCTCAATGCTACGCAAATTGATCCTCACTATCGCGACCAGTGCTGCCCTCGGCGCAGCCGCGCTCACGCCCAACACCGCATCCGCTCATTGGAGCGGCGCACATTGGGGCGGCGGACACTGGGCACATTGGGGCGGTCACGGCTTTTTCCGCCCCGGCATTCGCGTCTATGCCGGCCCCGTTGTTTATGGCGGCTGCGTGGTGCGGCGCTGGGTCTACACGCCCTACGGACCGGTGCTGCGTTGGGTCAATCGCTGCTACTGATCGAGCTTCAGCGAGCCAGACGACCGACATGCGGCCCCGGCCCTTCAAGTGGCCGGGGCCGTTGCGTCAATGCGGGCATGTTCCCTGACTGGAGCCCCCTGCGGCCACCGGCCAATGCAGCCGCCGCTTCCGCCCCCGACGTGCGGCGTGTGTGCTCGATGATCGGGCGCCAACTGCCTCTCGACTGAAATCACCAGCTTCTGCGACAAATCGGCCGCCGGGCCGCCTTCGTCGTCAGTTCCGATTGGCAGCTTTGAGATGCTTATGCCGGCGTTTCCCGGTGATCACATATTCCGCATGAGCAGCGCTTTGTCGTTGCGCTCGCCATCAAGCTGGATCACTTTCCAAGCAAGGGTTATCCTTCTATACGGAACGGGAAAAAAGCCGAATACGAGCGGAGAGAAATATGGACGCAAAGACAGAGGACAAGAGCGCGGGCAAGTGCCCGTTCACCGACGCCCACAGGAACCGCGACTGGTGGCCCAATCAGCTGGACCTTAGCGTTCTGCATAAGAACTCCGATTTGTCCGATCCGATGGGCAAGGCGTTCGACTACGCCAAGGAGTTCAAGAGCCTCGACCTCAAGGCCGTGATCAAAGACCTGCGTGCCTTGATGACAAACTCGCAGGACTGGTGGCCGGCCGACTTCGGCCATTACGGCGGACTGATGATCCGTATGGCGTGGCACAGCGCGGGCACGTACCGCATCGCCGACGGCCGCGGCGGCGCCGGCGCCGGGCAACAGCGCTTCGCTCCGCTAAACAGCTGGCCGGACAACGCGAACCTCGACAAGGCGCGCCGGCTGTTGTGGCCGATCAAGCAGAAATACGGCCGGAAAATCTCCTGGGCCGACCTGATAATTCTCGCCGGCAACGTCGCCCTCGACTCAATGGGGTTCAAGACGTTCGGTTTCGGCGGCGGCCGCGCCGATGTCTGGGAGCCTGAAGAGCTTTACTGGGGTCCCGAAGGGACATGGCTGGGCGACGAACGCTACAGCGGCGAACGCGAGCTGCAGAATCCGCTCGCCGCCGTGCAGATGGGCCTGATCTACGTCAATCCGGAAGGGCCGAACGGCAAGCCCGATCCGGCGGCTGCGGCAAAAGACATCCGCGAAACATTCTTCCGCATGGCGATGAACGACGAGGAGACCGTCGCGCTGATTGCCGGCGGCCATACCTTCGGCAAGACCCACGGCGCCGGCGATCCGTCCCTGCTCGGCCCGGCGCCGGAAGGCGCGGCCATCGAAGAGCAGGGCCTCGGCTGGAAGAGCAAGTTTGGCACAGGCGTGGGCGCCGACGCGATCACCGGCGGCCCGGAAGTCACCTGGTCGCAGACACCGACGAAGTGGAGCAACCACTTCTTCGACAACCTGTTCAACAATGAATGGCAGCTGACGAAGAGCCCGGCCGGCGCCTATCAGTGGAAGGCGAAAGGCGGCGCGGCCGCGATCCCGGACGCGTACGATAAGTCAAAGAAGCATGCGCCGACCATGCTGACCACGGACCTGTCGCTGCGGATGGACCCGATCTACGAGAAGATTTCGCGGCGCTTCTATGAGCATCCGGATCAGTTCGCCGACGCGTTCGCCCGGGCGTGGTTCAAGCTGACGCACCGCGACATGGGGCCGATTCATCGTTATCTCGGCCCGCTCGTCCCGAAGGAGATTCTGATCTGGCAAGACCCGATCCCCGCGGTCGATCACCCGCTGATCGGGGAGAAGGACATTGCCGCTCTGAAGGCGAAAATCCTCGCCTCCGGCCTGACCGTTTCCCAGCTGGTGTCGACGGCTTGGGCGTCGGCGTCGACGTTCCGCGGTTCCGACAAGCGCGGCGGCGCGAACGGCGCGCGCATTCGGCTTGCACCGCAAAAGGACTGGGACGTCAACCAGCCGGCTCAGTTGGCGAAGGTTCTGCGCAAGCTCGAAGCGATCCAAAAGGAATTCAATGCTTCGCAGTCCAAGAGTAAGTCCAAGGGCAAGAAAGTTTCGCTTGCTGACCTGATCGTTCTCGGCGGCTGCGCAGCCGTCGAGGAAGCGGCGAAGAAGGCCGGGGTCGCCGTGAAGGTTCCGTTCACGCCGGGGCGCATGGACGCCTCGCAGGAGCAGACCGACGTCCAATCCTTCGCGCCGCTCGAGCCGTTCGCTGACGGCTTTCGCAACTATTACCGCAGCCAGCACCTCATGACGCCCGAGGAGGCGTTGGTCGACAAGGCGCACTTGCTGACGCTGACTGCGCCGGAGATGACGGTTCTCCTCGGCGGCCTGCGCGTATTGGGCGCCAATGCCGGGCAGTCCAAGCACGGCGTCTTCACCAAGCAACCCGGGAAGCTGACGAATGACTTCTTCGTCAATCTGCTCGACATGCGCACGCAATGGCAGCCAGCCGCCGGCTCCGAAGGCGTGTACGAGGGGCGCGACCGCAAGACGAAGGAGCTTAAGTGGACCGGCACCACCGTCGACCTGATCTTCGGTTCGCACTCGCAGCTGCGCGCGTTGGCCGAAGTCTATGCGTGCGCCGACTCCAAGGAGAAGTTCGTCAAAGACTTCGTCGCCGCCTGGAACAAGGTGATGAACGCAGACCGCTTCGAACTCACCTACGCCAAAGCCGCTTAGGCCAGGGAAAGCGACGAAACCTTGAACAAGAAATCAGGGCGGCGTTTCAAGACAACTTGAGACGTCGCCCTCAATCATCGAGAAGCAGATGAAAGGCCGCGCCAATTGCCGCAGTTATTATTCGGTCGAAACCTGCTGAGGCTTGGCGGGCTTTTTCTTCGTCTTCTTCGCCACTTTCGGCTCGGCTGCGGGCGCTTCCGCGCGGTCCAATTCCATGAGGCGGCCGCGCTCGAAACGATAGATGCCGGGCCGCGGGCCGCTGTTGTAGGTCAATACCGCGGTGCGATCACCGTTCGGATTATTGCCGAGTTGAACGGAAGAGGGTGCGCCGGCGCGATAGACCACTTCGCATTCCGTCATACCAAGCGCGACACCCTCGCCCAGCAAGGAGGGCGCACCGGGACTGGCCGGCATCGCCCCCGGACCCTCCGCTGCACTTGGCGAGGGTGCCGGCGGCGCCGCCGGTAACGGCGCGGGCGGGCAGCCGCCGTTGGCATCGACCAGGTCGTTCGCGGTTACCGGGCGTCTTTTCGCATTCGCTTCCTGCAGTTCGGAGAACGTGTAGCCGCTATTGCGACCAGTCCAATCGAACGGCCGCGAGAACCAGCGCTCGTTGCTGTCGAACACGTCGGCGCTGGCGCAGCCCGAGAGTGCAACGGCCAGCATCAGCGCCGCGAACGCGCCGGAACGATTTGACCGATGCTGCACCCGACCGTCCCCTCTTGCCCTCTTGCCCCTACCGGCCCCGCTTAGAGCATGCGCGATTTTGTGGTGCGATCATGGCGCTACACCTTGCACTGGGCAATCGGCAACACGCGGCATTGGACTAAACTACATCGCCGCAATGGACCGCGCAAAGGTAAAAAACAATGACCCGACAGCGGCTTGAGCGGTATGTGCCGACGCCGCCAGCTGGCGCCTGGCGCCGCCATCCGCGCAGACGGCCGCTCCTCTATCCAGCGCGGTCCTTGCACTTTACCTTCGCGCGGCGACCTGCGTAGAAGGTCTGCCGCAGCCGTTTTTGCGGCTGCGCGAGGATGGTCCATGCACCTGCAATTCGTCGGTTGCGGCGATGCGTTCGGCTCGGGCGGACGGTTCAATACCTGCTTTCATCTTGTCGGGCCGGGTATCAACGCGCTGATCGATTGCGGGGCGACTTCCCTTGTCTCGCTCAACAAGCTCGCGATCAACCGCAACGACATCGATGTCATCTTCATCTCGCACTTCCATGCCGACCATGTCGGCGGCGTGCCCTTCTTTATTCTCGAAGCGACCCACGTTCTCAAGCGCGAGCGCCCGCTCACCATTGCCGGGCCGCCCGGACTCAAAGCGCGTTATCCGGAGCTGATGGAAGCCGCCTTTCCCGGCACGAAGACTTTGCAATTGCGCTTTCCGCTGGCGTTGCGAGAGCTGGAGATCGGTCGGCGCAGCGAAATCGGCCCCGTGCAGGTGACGCCTATCCACGTCATGCATGACGATCGGGCCGGGCCGTGCCTCGGTTTTCGCTTCGAGGCGCAAGGAAAAGTTATCGGATTTTCCGGCGACACCGAATGGACGGACGCGCTGATCGAGATCGGGCACGCGGCCGACCTTTTCATCTGCGAGGCCTATATGCGGGACAAGCCGGTCAAAAGTCACATGGTGCTGTCCGCGCTCGAACGCCGCCTTGGCCAGATCCGGCCCAAACGGCTTGTGCTCACTCATATGAGCACCGACATGCTGGCGCGCCGGGCCGAGCTTGCATTCGAAACCGCCGAAGATGGAATGATCGTTGAGCTGTAGGCTCGGCCTTCTCAGACGAAACATACGCCATAGATCGGCGGCAGATGCGCGTTGACGAGCTGCCAACTCTCGCCGCCGTTGTCGCCGATCCACAGCGCGCCGGTGGTCGAGCCCATCGCCAGCCGCTCGCCGCGTTCGTCGACATCGAAGCCATGCCGGTAAATGAGATCGTAAGCCCCGCGCTGCGGCAGTCCCTCGCGCATGATATCCCACGTCTTGCCGCCATCGCTCGTTCGCGTCACGCCCAGCGCGCCGTCGCGCGGCATGCGGATTTCGTCTTTTATTGCCGGCACGAACCATGCGGTCTGCGCGTCGCGCGGGTGCGCCGCCACGGCAAAACCGAAATCGTCGGTGGGCGGCGACAGCCGCGTCCAATGGGCGCCGGCGTCGGTCGAGCGATAGATGCCGGCGTGGTGCTGCATCCACATCACGTCCGGGTCGGCCGGGCAGCGCACGACGCGATGCGGATCCTGGATCGCTGAGTCCTCGGCCTGCTCGGGCGGGACGTAGGGCGCAAACAGGCCCTTGCCGAGCACCGACCAACTGGCGCCGCTGTCGCGGGTCTCCCAGACGCCGCCGCACGAGATGGCGACAAATACGCGATCCGCATCGCGCGGATCGGGCGAGATGCTGTGTATTCCGGCCGCGTCGTAGCCGCCGCCGAACCAGCGCGCGCGTTCCGGCACGTTCCAGAGCGACGACACGAGCTGCCAGCTTTCGCCGCGATCGTCGGAACGGAACAGGCCCGCCGGAATGGCGCCGATCCATATGCGGTCCGGACGACCGCGGCCGCCTCCCTCGATCGTCCAAATCTGAAACAAGGACGGAGCCCCCGCCGCGTCCGCCGGAAAAGCCGGCGCGGCGATTTCGTGCCAAGTGCGTCCGCGATCATCGGAGCGATGCAGCTTGGGACCGAAATGGCCGTGCTTGAGCGCGGCGTAGATCGCGCCGCGATCGTTATCGCGCAAGGCGTTGGTGACCGGAATTCCGGCAAAGCCGATCAGATTCGAAGTCCAGCCGGCGCGGCCGCGCTCTACCGTGAAAAGGCCCTTCCGCGTCGCCAGCAGCAAACGATCGCTCATGACTTCTATGCTCCGCTCACCTGCCCGGTTTACCCGCCCGGTTTACCCGCCCGACAGCGCCTGCATGACATAAAGCTTGGTGTTCGGTCCAATGCGGCGCGACAGCGCAGCCTCATGGGCAAGCCGCTCGCCGTCAGCGAAAATACAGACGTGCTTGCGCAGCACTCCGCGATCGTCGAGCACATAGCCGCGCACGTGCGGTTCATTTCCAAACAAAGATTCCAATGCCTCGCCGACGGTCGCGCCGGCGACGTTGAACGGAGCGCCGGGCACGAGCGTGCGCAAATGCGTCGTGAAATGAACCTCGGCCATGGCCGCGTTGTAGCCGCACAGAGTTGGTAGTCAACCGCCGAGCGCCGCTTCGATCGCTTTCAGCGCGGCGTCGGCCTTCGACCCATCCGGCCCGCCGGCTTGCGCCATGTCGGGCCGCCCGCCGCCGCCCTTGCCGCCGAGCGCCTCGGCGCCCTTGCGCACGAGATCGACGGCGTTGTAGCGGGAAACGAGATCGTTGGTGACGCCGACGACGATGCCGGCCTTGCCGTCGCCGCTGACGCCGACAATGGCGACCACGCCCGAGCCGACCTTCTTCTTGCCCTCGTCGGCCAGACTGCGCAGGTCCTTGAGCTCTATTCCGGCAACCGCGCGCGCCATCAGCTTCACGTCGCCCACGGTGCGCACGCCGTCGGCGCCATCGCCCGCAGCGGCGCTGCCGCCGCCCATGGCGAGCTTCTTCTTCACCTCCGACAACTCACGCTCAAGGCGCTTGCGCTCTTCGAGCAGCGTGACGATGCGGTTCGGCATATCCGCGACCGGTGCGCGCAGTTCGGAAGCGGCAGCCTCGGCAAGACGGGCAAGGTTATTGGCATTGGCCCGCGCGGCATTTGCGGTCAGCGCCTCGATGCGCCTCACGCCGGAAGCCACGCCGGTCTCGTTCACCACCGAAATGATGCCGATATCGCCGGTGCGCGCCACGTGCGTGCCGCCGCACAGCTCGACCGACCAGCCCATCGTGTTGCCCACGCCTTCGCCCATAGCGACGACGCGTACCTCATCCCCATACTTCTCGCCGAATAATGCGCGGGCTCCAGATTCGATTGCTTCGTCGCGGCCCATGAGCCGGGTGATGACCGGCGCGTTCTCCAACACTATTTTGTTGGCGATATCCTCAACCCGCTCGATCTCTTTACTGCTCATGGCCTTCGGATGGGAGAAGTCAAAGCGCAGCCGATCAGGCGCTACCAACGACCCTTTCTGTGCCACGTGCTCGCCGAGCACTTCACGTAACGCCTCATGTAGGAGATGTGTAGCTGAATGATTTCTTCGTATTTCGCTACGCCGCTCGTGGTCCACATCGAGGCGCACTGCATCGCCCACCTTTAGCGAGTAATTGTCTACGGTGACATAATGTACGAATAAGTCTCCGACTTTTTTTTGCGTGTTGATGACGCGCGCCGTGATATACGCACTATCGAGGTCACGGCGTATCACGCCGGTGTCGCCGACTTGACCACCAGACTCAGCGTAAAAGGGCGTCTGATTAAGGACAACGGCACCACTCTCGCCTTGCCTGAGTTCTCCGACCCCCTGATGGTGCGTCACTAGTGCTTTGATGATGCCTTCGGCGCTCTCGGTATCATAGCCCAAGAATTCTGTCGGGCCGAGTTTTTCGCGAAGTTCGAACCACACCTCCTCTTCTGCAGCTTCGCCTGAACCGGTCCACGATGCGCGAGCCTTTTCGCGCTGCTCCTCCATTGCTTGGTTAAATGCAAATGTGTTCACAGTATTGGACGTAGACTTGAGAGCGTCCTGTGTCAGGTCCAGCGGAAATCCATACGTGTCATACAAAGTGAATGCGATACGCCCATCCATCTCGTCGCCTGGTTTGAGGTGTTTTCTCTCATCTTCGAGAATGGAAAGCCCCCGAACGAGGGTCTCCCGGAACCGCGTCTCCTCAAGCTTAAGCGTATCAGTTACAAACGCCTCGGCGCGATGCAATTCCGGATAGGCCTGCCCCATCTCACGCGCCAGCACCGGCACGAGCTTCCACATCAGCGGCTCTTTGGCGCCCAGAAGTTCGGCGTGGCGCATGCCGCGGCGCATGATGCGGCGGAGCACATAGCCGCGCCCTTCGTTCGACGGCAGCACGCCGTCGGCGATCAAAAACGCCGACGCGCGTAGATGGTCGGCGATGACGCGATGCGATACCTTTAGTTCGCCGTCAGGATCGACGCCGGTGAGGTCGGCGACAGCCTCGATCAGCGCGCCAAACAGGTCGATCTTGTAATCGTCATGGGTGCCCTGGAGCACGGCGGCCATGCGTTCGAGCCCCATGCCGGTGTCGATCGAGGGCCGCGGCAGGTCGAGGCGCCGACCGCCGGCAAGCTGCTCGTATTGCATGAACACGAGGTTCCAGATTTCGATGAAACGGTCGCCCTCGGCGTCGGCGCTGCCCGGCGGCCCGCCCGGAATGTGCGCGCCGTGATCGTAAAAGATTTCCGAGCACGGGCCGCATGGCCCGGTCTCGCCCATGGCCCAGAAGTTGTCGGAGCCGGCGATGCGGCCGATCCTGCTGTCGGGCAGGCCGGCGATTTTCTTCCAAAGCCGAAACGCCTCGTCGTCGTCGACGTAGACCGTGACCAGGAGGCGATCGGCCGGCACGCCGAATTCTTTGGTCACCAGATTCCAGGCGAGCTCGATCGCGCGTTCCTTGAAATAATCGCCGAACGAGAAATTGCCGAGCATCTCGAAGAAGGTGTGGTGGCGCGCGGTGTAACCGACGTTGTCGAGATCGTTGTGCTTGCCGCCGGCGCGCACGCATTTCTGCGCCGTGGTGGCGCGCACATAGGGGCGCTTTTCCAGGCCGGTGAAGACGTTCTTGAACTGCACCATGCCGGCATTGGTGAACATCAGGGTCGGGTCGTTGCGCGGCACGAGCGGCGACGAGGGCACGATTTCGTGCCCCTCGCGCGCGAAATAGGCGAGGAAGCTCGATCTGATATCGTTGACGCCGCTCATCTCGGTGCAACTCTCTAAAGGCACAGGGCTTTCCTGTCCAGGAAAGGCGTATTTGCGGGCCTGCCGCAAACCATATAAGCGCTGTTCGCCCGCCGCGCCCCGCCGCCAGCGAGATTGCCGATGAACGAGCAAAGCAACCCCGGCCCGACCACGTTCGCGGAGCGCCTGCGGGCCGGCCGTTTCGCGATTACTGCCGAAATCGCCCCGCCGGTCTCCTGCGACGCCGACGATCTGCGGCGCAAGGCCGAGAAGCTTAAAGGTTTGGCCGACGCCGTAAACGTCACCGATGGCGCCGGCGCCCGCGCGACCATGAGCGCGCTCGCGGCCGCCGCCATCCTCGTCGGCATGGGAAGCGACCCTATTCTCCAGCTCGCCTGCCGCGACAAGAACCGCATCGCGCTGCAGGGCGAATTGATGGGCGCCGCCGCGCTCGGCGTTCGCAATCTTCTTCTGCTCACGGGCGACGACCCGAAAGCGGGCGACCAACCCGATACCAAGCCGGTCTTCGACATCGATTCGAAGACGCTGCTCGAAACCGCGCGCCGCCTGCGCGACGAGGGCACGCTGCCGACCGGACGCAAAGTCGCCGGCAAGGCCGCCTTCTTCCTCGGCGCCGCCGACGTTCCGATCGATCCGCCGGCCGATTGGCAACCGAACGCGCTCGCCGGCAAGGCCAAATCCGGCGCGCAATTCGTGCAGACGCAATTCTGCATGGATGCCGCCATCGTGCGCCGCTATGTCGGGGCGCTCCAACAGGCCGGCCTCACCCAAAAACTCGCCATCCTCATCGGCGTCAATCCGCTACGCTCCGCCAAGTCGGCGCAATGGATGAAGAGCCACCTTTTCGGCACGATCATCCCCGACGCGCTCATCAAGCGCATGGACGATGCAGCGGAGCCGGAACGCGAGGGCGTGCGCATCTGCGTCGAATTGATCGAGGAGCTGTCCACCATCCCCGGAGTCGCCGGCGTGCACATCATGGCGCCGGGCAACGACGCGGCGATCCCGGAAGTGATCGCCGCCGCGAGGGCAAAACTGTAGTCCGGATTGCGCGGCTTTCCGTCTACGCGCTTTGCGCTACGGCGGACGAGCCGCTCAATCCGGACTAGCTCCGCTCCTCCACGGTGCGGATGTCGATCTCCGATTGCAGCGTGCGGTGCACCGGGCATTTGTCGGCGATTTCCATGAGGCGGGCGCGCTGCTCGGCATTAAGATCGCCTTCGAGCGCGATCGCGCGCTCGATGCGGTCGATCATGCCGTCCTTGGTTTCGCAATCGGCGCAATCCGTGGCGTGAACCTTGTTGTGCTGGAGCCGGACGACAGTCCGCTTGAGCGGCAGCTGCTTGCGGTCGGCGTAGAGCCGCAGCGTCATCGACGTGCAGGCGCCGAGCCCGGCGAGCAGCAGATCGTAAGGGCCTGGGCCGCTGTCCATGCCGCCGACATTCACCGGCTCGTCGGCGAGAAAACGGTGCGCGCCGACCATGATCTTCTGCTGGAACTGGCCGCGCCGCGTTTCGCGCACGACGACGGTGCCGGGTGCGGTGTCCTCGGTGGGCTGAGCATCGGCCGCCATATCGAGATAGCGCTCGGCCCACGCGGCGATGACGTTCGCCACACAGGCGGCGTCGCTGCCGCGGCTGATCAGATGATCGGCGCCGGCGAGCGAGATGAAACTTTTCGGATGCTTTGCCGCCAGGAAGATGTGGCTGGCATTGTCAATGCCAACGGTGTCGTCGGTCGGCGAATGAAACACCAGCAGCGCTTTGCGCAAGTTCGCAATGCGCGCCGTGAGCATCTGCTCGGCGATATCGTCGAGAAAAGCGCGGCGGACCCGGAATTGCCGGCCGCCAAGAGTGACTTCGACCTCGCCGTGAAGCGCGATGTTGGCGACTTGATCCTTGAGCAGCCCCGTCACGTGCGCCGGATCGGCGGGGGCGTTGATCGTGACCACGGCACGCGCCTCGGCAATCCGGTGCGCGGCAGCGAGCACCGCGGCGCCGCCGAGGCTGTGGCCGATCAAGATCGCCGGCGCGCCGAGTTTTTCGCGCAGGTAATCGGCGGCGGCAACCAGATCGTCGACGTTCGAGGAGAACGTGGTGTTGGCGAACTCGCCCTCGCTCGCCCCGAGGCCAGTGAAATCGAAGCGCAGCACCGCGATGCCGTGCAGCTTCAAGCCCGCGGCGATGCGCCGCGCCGCCTTGTTGTCCTTGCCGCAGGTGAAGCAATGCGCAAACAGCGCCACTGCGCGCACCGGGCCGTCCGGACGGTCAAGGAGCGCGGCGAGCGTGTGGGCTTCGGAGTTACGGAAGTCGAATTTTTCGGCCGGCATCGGGAGCCTCCTGCCTTTCTGCTCCTTCTCCCCGCGCGCGGGGAGAAGGTCGGGATGAGGGGGCGTTGACGGGCGCTCAGACTTGCGGCGCTCAGACTTGCAGCGCTCGGAATCGCGGAGAGGCCCCCTCACCCGCTGCGCTTCGCGCGGACGACCTCTCCCCGCGCGGCGGAGAGATGAATTGAATGCTTACCGACGGCTTCCGCAAGGGCCACGCCAAACGCAAAGAAGGGTCGCCCTTGCGGACGACCCTTCCATTGTCAGGCCGTGGCCCGGTTGCGCGAAGCGATATCCTGCCCCGCGGGCATGAGCCGGTGACGGATTTAAGTCACCTGGCAGGAGCCTCGGCAGAGGCGAGGATCCAGTTCATGTATGCCGGCGACCGCGGCGATGGACAATGAGACACTGGATCACCTCCTTTCGGTTGTTAACGACGGCGCCAATATAAAGCCATTTCCGCGATTCGGAAGAGGTGTTGTGCGAGCCCAGATCGGGGGCGTAGTCCGACCTCTCGGCCGGGTACAATCTCTGTTATCTGTTATCTGTTATCTGTTATCTTGATCGCTCTAACGTTATGCGTTATAGAGGGTCATGATCGTCGGCTTTCGCGATGCCGAGACCGCCAAAATCTGGAACGGTCAGCGCAGCCGGAGGCTGCCGTCCGATATCCAGGCCGGCGCATTGCGCAAGCTGCGTCTCATCAACGCCGCGAAACGCGTGGACGATTTGCGCGTGCCGCCCGGCAACCGGCTCGAAGCGCTGAGAGGCGACCGCACCGGACAATGGAGCATCCGCATCAACGACCAGTGGCGCATCTGCTTCCGCTGGAGCGAAGGAGGCGCAGACGATGTCGAGATCGTCGATTACCACGGCTGAATTGTTGCCCAACCCGCATCCGGGCGAAATCCTGCTGGCGGAATTCTTGCGGCCGATGGCACTCTCGCAGACCGCGCTCGCCCGCGCCATCGGCGTAACACCGCGGCGCATCAACGAGATCGTGCTCGGCAAACGCGCCGTTACCGCCGACACCGACCTGCGGATGGCGCGCTATTTCGGCCTGAGCGACGGATTCTTTCTGCAGCTACAGACCGACCACGACCTGATGGCGCGGCGGCGGGAGATTGCGGAGAAGCTCAAGGCGATCAGGCCGCGGAGCAAGGCGGCATAGGACAGCGTAGGGTGCAATAGCAAAGCGTATTGCACCGTCTCCCTTCCCGCCTAGATAAATTGGCGGAATACGCTTCGCCATTTCGCCTTACGCGCCAAGAGCCACTTTCGCTAAATCCCGCTTACGGCCTGGCGTCCCTTCTCCGCGCACGAAGGCTCCGAAGTGACCATTTCCCTTCGATAGATGTGCCAAGTGGACAAACTTAACATCCGCTGCCCGGTACCCCACCTCATTGATAGGAGTAATGTGGCCACGTTTGGCTGCAATGACCTCCTGAAGCGCAGTGATATAGGCACCAGTGTTGCCAAGCAGAAGAACCAGCTTTGTTCGAGGCGAGAGATTAGCTAAGTGCTGATCCACACAATTAGCAACAAATAAATAGCCTTCGGAGTCCGAACGAAATGCTGGAAGAACGTTGGGACTGTCCGCGGTATGAATGCCCTTCCTTCCGTCCATTCCGGTAAGTGAACAGCGCACCACGCTGGCGAAAGCAAAGTCTAATTCGACGGATGTAAAGCGCCTCTCAAACTGCAAAGGCCCTTCGTTTGCCAATAAGCCCACCGATTGAAAAATTTCAAGAATGCGATGCCTAATGCCCTTAAACGCTACTTGCTTAAACGGCGCCGTTGCGTAAGCGCGTGATTGAGTATTGCCTTTGCTGATACCCAATACAAGCGTAGCTGGCTCGCTCGCACCCCAATGGCCGGGATCGTGTACGAGTCTGAAATTACCTCTTTCTTGAATATCGCCATTGGACGTCCAGCACCGTCGACACCTCATTGGCCCATGACAAAAAGTCGATTGAACCATATCACCTTCCCTCACCGCCCCAACTCCCGCATCGCCGCGTCGAGCCCCTCCAGCGTCAGCGGATACATCCGGCCGCCGAGGATTTGCCGCATCAGGCGGATCGAGGCGGTCGTTTCCCATTCGTGCTCGGCGACCGGGTTGAGCCAGACGCAGGACGGATAGGTGCGCGCGACGCGCTCCATCCACACGCTGCCGGGCTCCTCGTTGAAGTGCTCGACCGAGCCGCCGGGCGCGACGATCTCGTAAGGCGACATCGACGCGTCGCCGACGAAGATCGCCTTGTAGTCGTGCGGATAGGTGTGCAGCACTTCCCAGGTCGGCGTCGGCTCCTTCCAGCGCCGGGCGTTCTCCTTCCACACGCGCTCATAGAGGCAATTGTGGAAGTAGAGATGCACCATGTGCTTGAATTCGCTCTTGGCGGCGGAGAACAATTCCTCCGTGGCTTTGACGTGCCAATCCATCGAGCCGCCGATGTCGAAGAACGACAGCACTTTGACGGTGTTGCGGCGCTCCGGCCGCATCAGGATATCGAGATAGCCCTTGTGCGCGGTGCCCTTGACGGTGCCGTCAAGATCGAGCTCTTCGGGCGCGCCGGTGCGGGCGAATTTGCGCAGGCGGCGCAGCGCGATCTTGATGTTGCGCGTGCCTAATTCAACGTCGCCGGCGAGGTCCCGGAACTCGCGCTTGTCCCACACTTTCACGGCGCGAAAATTGCGGTTTTTGTCCTGGCCGATGCGCACGCCTTCGGCATTGTAGCCGTAGGCGCCGAACGGCGAGGTGCCGGCGGTGCCGATCCATTTGTTGCCGCCCTGGTGGCGGCCTTTCTGCTCGGCAAGCCGCCGGCGCAGCGTTTCGAGCAGTTTGTCGAGGCCGCCCATCGCCTCGATTTGTTTCTTCTCCTCCTCGGTGAGATATTTCTCCGTCAGTTTTTTGAGCCACTCGATCGGGATTTCGGCGCCGAGCGCCTGCTCGATGAGGTCGAGGCCCTTGAACACGTGGCCGAACACGCGGTCGAACTTGTCGAGATTGCGCTCGTCCTTCACCATCACCGCGCGCGACAGGTAATAGAACGACTCGACCCGGCGGTCGGCCAAATCCTTCTCCACCGCCTCCATCAGGGTGAGGTACTCGCGCAGCGTCACCGGCACGCCGGCCGCGCGAAGCTCATGGAAAAAGGTGGCAAACATGCCTAAACATTCGCCGTTGGCATAAACCCGTCAAGCGGTTCCCGATGATCGTATTTCAAGCCTGATTCTCATTGCCTTTGTGGTGGTCCTGATCCGCGCTCTCTTTGCGCTTGGCATGCCGCGCGTCGGCGGCAAGATCGGCCGGCGCCAAAAAATCTCCGAAGCCGAATCGATTCCGGACGGCTTTTCCGGCGTTTACGCGCGCTCGATGCGGCTGTCGGTAGCATCGGCCGAGGCCACGAAATATTCGAGGCAGAAGGACTTCCTGCGCAAAGCGACGCGGGAAATTCCAAAGCTGATGCGGATCTATTGCATCGCCAGCTGCAGAACCGAGATCGAAATTCCGGCCGAGCCACCGGATTACGACCGGATCGACGCCGGCGAGGCGCTTGCGTTGCTCGGCGAAATGCCGGATTTGCGGCTCGTCCGCCGCCTCCACCTCAGCGACGAGCCGTGTTACCTCGATCCGTGGATGCGCAAGGTCAGCGGCCAGGACGTCCGTCTCCTCGGCCACGCATCCAATTTCAGGCTGATCGCACTCTATCGTCCCGATCGGCGCTTTCGCCGGGAGGTTGGACTTACTTTGCTGCACGAGTGGCTGCATATCGTCGCTTTCAAACATGAAATCGACCTTTGGCGCTTCGGTCGCGCAAACATTGTGGAGCCGCTCGCGCCGGCCCCGTTTGATGGGGCCTCCGGTCGCACCAGGAAGCTGCCGCACGAAGCCTGGGCCGACGTCGGAGAGAAATTGCTCGGCTATGAGGACACCCTCGTCCGACAGACGGCTTGGGCCTTCCCGGTTCACGCGATGATCTTGTGGGGACGGATCGAGGCCATCCTGCGACATACGCCAACGCGGCTGCGCAGCACACGGTTCGCCGAATTCCAGCGGCGCGCAGAATTCATGCGCGTGGAAGTCGCGGCCAGGGCCACGGCCGCACGGAAGAAGCGCGGCTGAAGCGAGTGTGACGTTTCGGCAGGCCGAAGTCGAACAAGACCCTGTTATTACATAGCTTTTTCTGCAGAAAAGATATATCTTGCGCTATAGCGATAAATGATCTATCTAACGATATATCTAACTTACCTTATACCTAACTTACCTGGAGAACTGAAATGCACGGACATTGCGAATCTCGTCACGGACAATGGGCAGCCGGCCGCCGCCGCGGCCGCTTCGGCGGTTTTGGCGGACGGCACGGCGGCGGCTTTGGCGGCGAGGACCTGATGCGCGCGCGGCGCATGCTGGCGCAGGGCGATCTGCGGCTCGTCGCGCTGGCGCTCACCGCCGAAGCGCCGCGCCACGGCTACGAAATCATCAAGCTGCTCGAAGAGAAAACTTCGGACTGGTACAGCCCGAGCCCCGGCATCGTCTATCCGACGCTGACCTATCTGGAAGAAGCGGGCTACGTCACCGCTTCGACCGAAGGCGTGAAGAAGCTCTACACCATCACCGACGAAGGCCGCGCTTTCCTGGCGAGCAATCGCGATCTGGTCGATGTGGTACTCGATCGCTTGGCCGCGCTCGGCGAACGCGTAAACCGCTGGCGCCGCGCCTCGCGCGGCGAGCGCGAAGAACGCCGCTCCCTGCCGCCGCTCGTCGAGGCCGCCTTCGATCATCTGCGCCAGACGGTCAGCAAGCGTCTCGACAGCGACGCCGAGGCCGAAGCGCGCCTTGTCGAAATCCTCGCGCGCGCCGATGCGGAGCTGCAACAGCGCAGCTAAGGGTGCCGCCGGTTACGGGACGGCGGCGGCTTCCGGCGTCTGAACATGCTCCGGCCGGATACCTAGGCCGAGAAGGCGCGCCGGAATGCGGCGCAACACCGGAAAGACATTGAACAGCTTGAACAGCAGCGGCGACTTCGGCCGCTGCTGGCTTTCCAACACGCGACTGATGATCCGTTTCTGGATTGTGAGCTGCAGCCATTGGGTGAAGCGCACCGGCAGGGTGCGGCGCTGCTCGACGGACTGGAGATCGTCGTCCGTCACGCTGCCGCCCCTGAGCGGCGCGGAAAGCCGGTTCGCCGCGGCGACCGCGTCCTGCACCGCCATGTTGATGCCGACGCCGCCGATTGGCGACATCGCGTGGGCCGCATCGCCAATGCAGATGAGTCCGGGGCGCCACCATTTCCGCAGGCGGTCGACCGTGACGCTCAGCAGCTTGATGTCATCCCAGCTTTTCAGCTCGCCGACGCGGTCTGCGAGAAACGGCGACATTTCAATGACGCGCCGGCGAAATGCCTCAATGCCTTCCGCCTTGATCTGATCGGCCCTGCCCTTCGGGATGACGTAGGCGCACTGCCAGTAATCGCCGCGATCAAGCATGACCATCAGCTTGCCGGCCTCGACATGGCCAAAAGTGTCCGCGGAATCGGTCTCCCTGCGCGATATGCGGAACCACAGCACGTCCATCGGCGCGCCGTAGTCGTCGCTCTTTAGCCCGGCCCGCGCCCGTAACGTGGAATGGCGGCCGTCGCAGCCGACGACCAGGTCGGCGCGGATGGTCAGCACGCCATCCGTCGTTTTGGCGCGCAGCCCGACAACACGGCCGCCTTGTTCGATCAGGTCGGTCGCTTCCGCCTGCATGCGCAGATCGAATGTCCGGTAACGCTTGCCGTGGCTTGCCAGGAAATTGAGAAAATCCCATTGCGGCATCATTGCGATGAATTTGCAGTGGGTCGGCAGATGACGGAAATCGACAAAGTTGAGGTGCTCGGCGCCGACCTGCCCGACCAACGTCTCGATCTTCTGGTGCGGCAGCTTGAGGAATTCTTCGAGCAGGCCGAGCTCATACATGACATCAAGCGTCGAGGGATGGACGGTGTCGCCGCGAAAGTCGCGGAAGAAGTCGGCATGCTTTTCCAGCACGACGACGTCCACGCCGGCGCGGGCCAGCAGATATCCGAGCATCATTCCCGCCGGTCCGCCGCCGGCGATGCAGCATTTTGTCGTAATCGTTGAATCCGGCATGACGGATGGTTCCTAAACGACAATAGCTTGCGCGTGAAGGCGTGAAGGTTCAAGCTGGCCGCAATGAATTTCTAACAGCCGCGGACCGCTGCCGGCCCGTTCCGGATCGATCCGCGCGACCCAACAGAGGTGGGAGGCACGAGTGTTCTCCAAGATCAATCACGTCGCCATCGTCAGCGACAATTACGCCAAATCGGCGCAATTTTATCAGGCCGTTTTCGGCATGCGCACGTCGGAAAAAACGCGGCCTGGGCGCGCGCTTACGGTGGGCGACGGCTATGTCGGCCTCAACATCAATCCGCGCCGCGCCGGGCGTTCGGCCGGCCTCGACCATTTCGGCATCGAGGTCGAGGAGGCCGAAACGGCGTTCGAACGGATGCGAGAAAAATATCCCGGCGTAAAGTGGCTCAAGCGGCCTTCCAACCGGCCGTTCGCCGGCATCTCCACCCACGATCCGGACGGCAACATGTTCGACATTTCGCAAAAGAACATGGAGAACCGCACCTCGGTCTACCGCGAGCAGGAGGACGACGGAGAGATCAACGCCCGGCACATCGATCACGTGGCGCTGCGCACCATGCGGCCGGACGAGACGGCTGAGTTCTACCGCTATGTGTTCGAGCTTGCCCCTTCCAACAAGCGCGCGGGCGACCGCAACCATTATCTGACCGACGGCCACATGACGCTCGTCATCATGCCCTGGGACATCGCCGATTACGAAGGCACCGGCATCATCACCGCGGGCATGGACCACATCGGCTTCAAGGTCGAAAGCGTCGAGAAGCTGAAAGAGGACGTCGACAGCATCGCCGCCGACAACCCGCTCCTGGCGCCCTCACCGCTCGGCACCGGCGCCGAAGGCAAAGCGCTTCTGGAACTATTCCGCCGCTCATGTCCGCTCGGCCGGCACCAGATGGCCGATTGCGACGGCGTGCTGCTCGACGTGGCCGCCGAATAAGGTGCGGCACGCCGCGGGCCGGTGCGGCCGCGCCCAATAGCGAAATGGCTGTTATGCAATGCCGTTCGTGGACGGCCGCGACCGCTTATTTGATCGGCTTGGAGGCCGCCGTGATCTGCGAGCGCTCGATGCGATAGAGGATGAAGCGGTCGCCGGCGAATATTTCGGTCAGACGCGTCGGATCTGGATTTTTAAAGTTGGGCTTGGTGAACAGCACATAGAGATAGTCGTAATCCGACGTCCAGCGCCGCCAATAGTCGTCGTCGTTGGCGTCGTTTGTGTTTGGGCGATCGGCGACTTGGACCAGATTGCCGATCATCGGCGGCGTGCCGTCTTCGGTATCGACACGGCTGCGATAAGCCGGACGGGCATGGAGAATCTGCTTGCCGACGACCGTGAACTCCGTCGTCACCAGGGCCGAGCGGTCGATGATGGCGATGCAATCGGCATGCACGAGGCCGTAATCGCGCAGGCGGTCGCCGCCGTTTGGATCGGCATAGGCGACGACGACCTTGGCGCCGCGATTGAGCAATTGTACCGACTGGCGGAACGATTCGATGCCGGCCGAGAGCGGCGACCACGTGCTCTCGACCTCCGCCACCCGCACCGCGAGGAGCAGAACCAAGCCGGCGGCGAAACCCCGGCGCACAATCCGGCTGCGGAAGTCGACGTCGATACAGGCCACCAGGATGAAGGCAAGCGATATCGGCAGCCGCAGATCCACCATGTAGGTATCGAACATGACCCGCGGCAGCGCCAGGTAAACGACGGTCCCGACCGCCAACACCGCGAAGCCGACGGCGTGGAACGAAAGCGCACGATTGCGGAGCGCCCAAGCTGCGCCGCACACGATGACGGCGGCGAGGAGGAAGGCGAGGACGTGCGAATAGGCCTGGATCACGAAGAGAAGGCCGTCCATCTTGCCGTGAAGGCGCCAATAATAATCCCACAGCCCCCGAGTCGGGCTCATCATCACAAGCGCCGGGACCGGCACAAATGGCAGGCCGGTCATCGCGAAATCGAGGATCAGAAGCGGCAGCGCCCGGCGAGCGGCCTCGCGACCCGAGGAGCGGTGCACTCCCGCATAGGCGGTCCACAGGCGCTGGGACTCAAATGCCAACAAGCCCACGCCGTAGACCCCGAGCACGAACAGGTGACAGAAGAACAAGGCCAGCACGAACAGAACCGAGACCAGGAGCCGCAATGTGCGGCCGCGTTCGCGCAGCGCGATCCACGCCGCCAGCGCCCACAGCATCAGTCCGATGCCGAACACGTAATTCATCGTGCCGACGAGAAAGACATCGTTGTACAGCAGCGGAAATGCGATCAGCGGCAGCGCCGACCAGCGGCCGAAGAGCTGACGATGCAGCGCGACCGTACCGGAGATAATCAGCGCAAAGCTCAACAGCGTATAGGTCTGTCCGGCCAGATAGATGTTCATCACCCGCACGAACAGCGGTACGATCAGGTCCATCATCAGGTTCGGTATCACCTGCCAGTCGATCTCGTAGTAACGATGCAGATCGGGATCGCTGTTGATCGTCGCGATGATGTGCATGCGCGCGAGGTGATTGATATAGTCGGAGATCGGCGGCAACGGATTGAGCAGGATCGGTATCGACGCGATCGCCATCAGCACCAAGAACAGGATCGCGATCCTGCCTTTGCTGAAATCGCCGGCGCGCGGCACGCTTGCGCCCGCGGCATTCATGCGCGCGAGATTTGCAGGACGATCCGGAGATTGTATCACATCGAGCATGGCGACTGTGGCGAAGACTGACTGCAACCAAGACAACCTGTGACCAAGACAAAGTTCGACGAGTCCCCGGTCAGGGACTGGAGAGAGCGGCCGAGACTTGGGATAAAAATCCCCCCTCGCCTTAAATGTGTCAGACTCAAGGTGAACGCAGGATGAATGTCGCTGAAGCCGGTTCGCCGTGGTCGCGAAGCGCCCGCAGCGGCCTCCCCTTCGCCGATCCTGCTTCTCACATTTCCGCCGCAAGCAATGTGCTAGGTGGGATTAGTGTTAATCGCGCCCTGCGCCCGCCCCGGACCATGCGCTCTTCCATTATTCTCGCAGTTCTCGCAACTTTGACCGTTATTGCGCCGGTAGATGCGGCTGTTGCGCAGCTTGCCGACACCGGCAGTTTTCACATCGTCTGGGAGGTCAAGAATCGGTTTCGCTTGTTCCGCAAGGAAGCCGATTTTCTGCGCCAGGTGGCGGCAAGCCGCGGTGACGGCATTCTTGCCGCCGAGCGGCGGCTGGAGCGCGACAGCGGCGGCTTGGGCTGGGCCAAGGACGTCGTCGCCAATCTGTGCCTCGACAATTACGGCAACCTCTTGCAGACCTGCGAGCGAGACGGGGAAAATGAAAACTATCTGACCCCGCGCGACCATCCGATCGGCGTCGCGATCTCCGGTCCGGTGCCGCAGGGCGCGACCTGCGCCTGGAGTTTCGACGACGGCAACGGACCGCTGCGGCAGATGAACGCGTCTTGCGCCTCAGAAGTCAAACTGCGCGTGCCCTATGGGCACACGACCGTGGCCACCGTCGATATCCCGCTGGGCGACGGCACAGCGCAGCGGGTAATCGCCGAGATCGCGGTGCGCGACCTGCTGATCGCCGGCCTGGGCGATTCCATAGCGGCCGGCGAAGGCGATCCCGACCGGGCGGTGCAGCTCGAAGGCGGCTTCTGCTTTCGGCGCTTCGGCGGCGGCCAATACTACCGGCCGGGCCGCGCCGGTTTCACCGGCGACCGCTCCTGCGAGAACGGACCGGCAAGCCCTGCCGCGGCAGTAGACTGGGCGCGCCATGGCGCGCGCTGGATGAGTCCAGGCTGCCATCGCTCGCTTTACGGCTATCAATTGCGCACCGCGCTCGCCCTCGCCATCGAGCAGCGGCACGATGCCGTGACCTTCCTGCCGCTCGCCTGTACCGGCGCCTCCATCGAGGCTGGCATGTTTCGCGGACAAAGCTTCGACGACTGCCCCGCGGTCGTAGGAATTGTCACCTGCTCGGGCACCGCGCCAGCGCAGCTCACCGAGCTGAAGCACCTCATGGACGCGGTGCACAAGCAGGAGCCGCAGCGCACGCTCGACATGATACTGCTGACGATCGGCGCCAACGACGTGAGTTTCGCTTCGCTGGTCGGCAATGTCATCGTCGGCGCCGCGACCGAGCGGCTCGTGCTCAGACAGGGCGGCGGCATCGTCAGCGTGCAGGATTCGGAAAAAGCGCTTGAACAAAGATTGCCGGAGCAATTCGCGCGCCTGCGCGCCGCGCTTAAGCCCTTTGTCGGCGGCAACCTGGCTCGCGTTGTTTTCGTCTCCTATGCCAATCCGGCCATGCAAGCGCCGGATACGCCCTGCCCCGGCGGCCGCGACGGCCTCGATATCCATCCGGCCTTTGCCGCCGACGCCGAGCGGCTGCGCGAGGCGGCTGAATTCGTCGATAAAAAATTCCTGCCGGCGCTCAAGGCGCTGGCGACTTGCGACGGCAACAAAGTCTGTCGCGATCCGCTGACCGATCGCATGACGTTTGTCGACGCCCATCAGGCCGAGTTCGAACGGCACGGCATGTGCGTGCACGCGCCCACCGACCCCGAATTCGATCGCGAGTGCTTTTCACAAAGCGGCAAGAGTTTCGTTACCGATCTGGTCGCGGCCGCCGAGGATTCGCTGGCCTGCTCGCTTCCGGCCAGCGACTATCGCCCGTACGCGCCGCGCGCGCGGTGGATCCGGACCGCCAACGACAGTTATTTCACCGCCATGACCTATCCCGAAGGCATACCGGCGACGTTGAAACCAAGCGATATTCACGACGCGCTATGGGGCGTGCTCAGCGCCGTATATGGCGGTGCCGTGCATCCGACCGCCGAGGGCTATGCGGCGATGGCCGACGCAGCAATGCCGGCCGCGCGCGTGGTGCTCGGTTTGCCGCAGCCGCCGGCGGTCAGCGCCGCGCCGCTGCCGCCGCCCGCACCGGCACCGGTCCCCGCGCCGACGCCCGGGCTCGCCCCGGCCGCCGTACCTGCGCCCCCGCCTGCGGCCGCGCCGTTGCCGATTACCGCTCCGCCGTCGCCTAATCCGTAAAGTGCCGCGGCTTTCGGCGCAGCGCCACTGCACGGCGCCGCCGGCGCAAAAGGTTGCTCAACCTTTCGCTTGCCCGGGGGCCACACCGAGCTTCCTCTGCAGGCTCGTCGATGAGGTGGTGTACTGGAACACCAGTCTCTTCTCCGGATAGACGTAGTGATAAGCCTTCTGCGCCATGAGCGCCGCCTCATGGAAGCCGGAGAGAATGAGCTTGAGCTTGCCGGGATACCAGTTGATGTCGCCGATGGCGAAAATTCCCGGCATGCTGGTCTCGAAGCTGGCGGTCTCGACCGGAATGAGCTCGTTGTTCTTCAGCTCGAATCCCCAATTCGCGACCGGCCCAAGCTTCATGGTCAGTCCAAAGAACGGCAGCAACGCGTCGCAGGCGATTTCGAACGCGGAGCCGTCGTTGGTCTTGACCATAGCCTTGCTGATCTGACCGCCGTCGCCCACGAGCGACGTGACCTGTCCGAGCACGAAATCGATTTTGCCTTCGCCCACCAATGCCATCATTTTATTGACGCTATCGGGGGCGGCGCGAAACTCGCTGCGCCGATGCAACAGCGTCAGATGACTGGCGAGCGGCGCAAGATTGAGCGTCCAGTCCAATGCGCTGTCGCCGCCGCCGACGATGAGGATGCGTTTTTGCCGGAACGTCTCCACCTTGCGCACGGCATAGAACACCGACTTGCCTTCGTAGGGCTCGATGCCGGGGATGGGCGGGCGCTTGGGTTGGAATGAGCCGCCGCCGGCGGCGATGACGACGATCTTGCTGATGAATTCCTTGCCCTGGTCCGTCTTCACGCGGAACAACGGATCGCCGATCTTCTCCACCGTCTCCACCATCTCGTTGAGATGGTACTGCGCGCCGAACGGCTTGATCTGCCGCAGCAACGCGTCGACCAAGCCCTGCGCACTCGTATAGGGAATGCCGGGAATGTCGTAGATCGGCTTTTCCGGATAAAGCTCCGCGCATTGACCGCCGATCTTGTCGAGAATGTCGATAAGGTGGGCCTTCATATCGAGCAAGCCAAGCTCGAACACCGCGAACAGGCCGATCGGCCCCGCGCCGATAATCACAACATCGGTCTTGATTGGTTCACTCATGTCGTGTCGTGCTCTTTTTAATGGATACATCCAATGAAGTGGCGAGTGTCTAGCGTGCGCGTCACGGCAGGGGAAGGGGAAGCGACGATGAGCTGAGCGAGCGGCATCGGTATTTGTTCCAGCCCGGCTCAGATTCGTCCTAGCCAGTCGGTCGTTCGACCTTAGGCTTGGCGTTCCGGCGTCCGCACGGTCAGCCCGTCAAGTTCCTCGCGCACTTTGATCTGGCATGACAGTCGCGAGTTCGGCCGTACCTCGAAAGCGAAATCGAGCATATCCTCTTCCATGGGTGAGGGCTCGCCCACCTTCTCCCGCCACGCTTCCTCGATATAGACGTGGCAAGTCGAACAGGCGCAGGCGCCGCCGCATTCCGCTTCGATGCCGGGGACGCCGTGCTTGATCGCCGTCTCCATGACCGTAGAGCCGACTTCGCCCTCGACGGTGCGAGCTGCGCCCTCCGCGTCGATGAAGGTGATTTTGACCATGGCGGGATGAATGATTGAGTACGGATTGCCGGCTCGATAAAGGTCGGTGCGCGATACCGGGGGCCACCGGCGGCCCGCCTCTTCTATAGGCTCGTGCCCGATAGCGCCAGTGTGGACCGGCTCAATCGAAATCAGCGGGCCGTGGAAGCCTAGCGCAACGGATCGCCTAGGCGCGACCCGATTGCCGCGCTGGCCTCGAGGCTCGCGGCCTTGAGTTCCGCGATCGCCTCCCAGAGCTGCTCTTCGTTGTTCTCGGCGCTGGCGCGTTCGAGCCGTTCCGCGGCACGCGCCACGCGCCACGCGCCGATGCCGCGCGCCGAGCCAGTCAGCGTGTGGGCAGCCACGGCGGTCACGGCAGGTTCCGCGCCGCTGACGCGGCCAAGCATGAGGGCGGTCTGGCGAACGAAAATTTGCAAAACCTCGCGCTCGAGCCGGCGGTCGCCTAGCGTCATACGGCCCAAGTGTTCCTCATCGAGGATGTGTTCCTCATCGAGGATGTGTTCCTCATCGAGGATGTGCTCCTCGTCGATGATCCCCGTGCCGCCATGCTGGCTGGCGTTGCCCACCAGCTTAAGGCCTGGTGCGGTCATAACGTCCTCCCGGTCGACGTCTCCTTTGCAATTGGCGAAGTCTGCCGCTCAAGCAGCGAAGACCGGGTAAAATCTCCCACTCCTTGAGCCGTTGCGGCCGCCTTCTTTCAGCCGACTGGTGAGTAAATTCCTACCTGGCCGGCGATCGCTCGGCTGGTTCCGAAGCCGGGCCGCTTCGGCACCGCCCGACAATCCGGAGCGTCACCGGCGAAATGGCTCTGGCGGGGAGTTATCCAACCGTCTTCCGCCAACTGAGGATACTCCACGATTTGGCCACTCTCGGCCCCACACTGGCCGCATTGTTGGCACCAGAATGGCAGGTCCGTTCCCGACGACTGGCAAGCGATGCTATGGTAAGCAAACCGTTAACGATGATTAAAATGTCGTTACCGGACCTAGTTTTCTTCGATGCGCCAGACCGATAGGATGGGGTATGGGAGTGCAATATGAGGGCGGGGGAGCCCTCCGCACCGGATCGATGACTTGAACGATCACGCGCTCGTGGTGCGGCCTGAGCTTGCTTCAGGCCGTCCTCAGTCAAGCGTAACACGCGAGGCGACGACCGACATGGCCAACAACCCGAAGAAGACGATCGACCCGACCGAAGCGGCGCTGTCGGCGATCCAGGAAGCGCTCAACATCCCAGACGAAGAGGCGCCGACGGAGCGCCTGCCCGAGGCGACCGCGGACCTTCCCGCCATCGGGGCCGACGACCGCGAGCACGCGGCTCCGACACCGCCGGCGTTCAACGATCTTCGCGATTCCGACGCGGTCGGTACCCGCGACCTGCGCCCCGAGGCCGTACGGGCCGCCAATGACGATCAGCAGTCGATCGGCCAGATCCTGCAAGCGTTGCAGCGCCGTCCGGCGCGCACGTCGTATTTCGTCGCCGCGGCTTTCTCCGGCGCCTGGGTGGTCGGCTGCCTCGCTTTGTCGTGGGCTTATCTTTCAGACCTCAATGCCGCTCTAGGCCCTGGCCATTCAGCCGTCGCGATCGCGATCGGACTTGGCGCGGCGGCGCTGCTGCCGATCATCTTCTTCTTCGGCGTGGCCCACATGGCCTGGCGCAGCCAGGAATTGCGGCTGATCGCGCAGTCGATGGCGGGGGTCGCCATGCGGCTTGCCGAGCCCGAGAGCGTGGCGCGGGATTCAATCGTCAGCGTCGGCCAGGCGATCCGCCGCGAAGTGGCGGCCATGGGCGACGGCGTCGAGCGCGCGCTCGCGCGTGCAAGCGAGCTGGAAACGCTGGTGCAGAATGAGGTCGCCGCGCTTGCCCGCACCTACGGCGACAACGAGGTTCGTATCCGCGGCCTCATTCAGGATCTCGCCAACCAGCGCGACACCCTGGTCAGCCAGGCCGACCAGGTGCGCTCGGCCATCAACAATGTGCACATCGATCTGACCCAGGACCTTTCCACGATCAGCGATCTGGTCGGCCAGCAGGTCAACGATGCCGCACAACGCATCACTCATTCGCTGGCCGAGAAGGGCGAACACATCACGCTCTCGCTGGGCCAGATCGGCGACAACATGATCGAGCAACTGAGCGTCCGCGGCGGCGATCTGCTCGAGCGGCTCGAGACCGCGAGCGCGGAGACCTCGCGCGCGATCGCGACGGCGAGCGACCGGCTCACTTCGAGTCTGAGCTTCAAGACCGACCACATCGGCGAAGAATTCGCCGAGATCGCGCAGGGCCTCGAAGATATGATGACCTCGCGGCTCGATCGCGTCACCGAAGGCTTTTCGGAAAAATCCCTCGCCGTCGTCGACATTATGGTCAACCGCTCGCAAGAGCTGACCGATCAAATGGTCGGACGCTCACAGGAGCTCTCCGATCTGGTCAATGGGCGGACGCAAGAACTGACAGATTCCATCATCGAAACGTCGAGCCAGATTGCCGACAGGATCGCGGCGAGCGCCGAGGAGGTCAACAGCACGCTCAAGACCTCCGGCGAGTCGCTCGTGCTTGACCTCAATTTGCGCGGCGGCGAGGTCGCGACCAAGCTCGAACAGGCCGGCGTCCGTATCACCGATGCGCTGGTTTCGCGCAGTTCGAAGATGACGGACTCGGTGCGCGAGAGCGCCGAGCACCTCGTTTCGGTCATTACCTCGCGCAGCGATGCTATGAAGGAGCTGCTGGCGACGCGCCTTGCCGCGTTCGAGGAAATGTTCAGCCATTCCGGCGTCGAGCTCGGCGAGAAGATTTCGCGCGACGCCACGACGCTCGGCAACCTCATTACCCGGCACTTAAGCGAATTCGACCGTACGGTGAAGACCTACGGCTCCGAGCTGGTGGAGCGTCTCGGCGCCCGCACCCAGGATGTTTCCGAGTCGATGCGCAGCTACATCGACAGCTTCGACAATCGCGTCACCTCCAGGGCGAACGAGGTCACTACTTCGCTCGACCAGCGCCTGACGCGCTTCCAGGAGACGCTCGATACCCGTGCCCAATCGCTGACCGAAGCGCTCTCAACGCGCGTCATGGACATCGCCAAGACGCTGGCCGAGGGCGGCAAAGAAGTGGTCAACGCAGTCGACAGGCGCGTCACCGAGGTCGCCACGCTGATCGACAGCCGCGGGCAGAAACTTGCCGAGACCGTCGGCGAGCGCATTGCCAGCATCGACAAGACCCTTGGCGTGGGAGCGATGCAGGTCGCCAGTGCGCTCGATTCCCGCATCGAACAACTTGAGCGGCTGCTGGTCGGACGCGCCGAGGCCGTCATTCATGAGTTGGATACGCGCAGCCGCGCAGCTGCGGACATGCTCAACTCGCGAATGGAAGAGCTTTCCGATTCGATCAAATCCAGCTCGACAAGCGCCGAGCAAACGCTCAGCCAGCTTCTCTCCAATACCGCCGACGCGCTCGGCAAGAGCCTGGCGGCGACCTCGGCGGTGACAGAAGCCATAAACCGCAGCGCCGCGGAAGCCGCCACCTCGCTCAATCGCACCGCCGGCGCGCTGAGCAACGCGATCGGCAAGAGCGCCGCCGCCGCCAGCGACGCGATCGATAAATCGACCGCCAGCAGCAGCGAAGCTCTCGGCAAGAGCGCCGCGAGCGCCACCGAGGCGATCAATACAACGGCGGCCACCGCCAGCGAAATGCTCGGCAAGAGCGCGGCGTCCGCGAGCGAAACGATCGGGAAGACAACCGCAACCGCGACCGATCTGATGGCCAGAACCGCCCGCGCCAGCGCCGACGCCATCGGCCGCTCTGCGAACGAGGCCGAGCGCACGCTGGTCGGCATGAGCGCCGATGTCGCCCGCAACATCGTCGGCAGAGCCGACGACATCCATGCCGCCGTATCGCAGCGCGTGGGTGAACTGACCCAGGCGCTCGACGAGAAATCGAACGAGCTCCTTACCGCGCTGTCCGGCAAGGGCGAACAATTCACCGGCGAAGTGGGCCGCATCACCGATCAGGCGGTGAAGGCGATCGAAGCCAAGGGGTTCGTCTTCACCCAGACCATGATGGACAACAGCGAGGAGATCGCCCGGCTGATCAACGAAGCGAGCCAGACCGCCACCACGGCGGTCACGCACACGCTCGGCCAATTCCAGGAGGGCACGCAGGGCGTGGCCGACGCGGCAAAGACGAGCATAACCCGCACGCTTCAGGATCTGCACGGCGCGACGCGGGCGGCGATCGAGGAATCGAAGCAGACCGCCGCGGCGACGGTCGCGGACATGCTGGAGACGCACGGCATGCTGCGCACCGATTCCACCGCCCTGTTCGAGCGCCTGCGCGAGGCCAATATCCTGCTGCAGGAGGTGCTCAGCGGCGCGCACGAGAACATGAACGCGATCGAGCACACGATGGTGTCGCGCATTTCCGAATTCGTCGCCGCCATGAGCGATCTCAACAGCAAGAGCGGAACCGCCACCGCCAAGGTGGAAGAGCACCTCGGCGCCTTTAACAGCACGACCGTCAAGGTGCTGCGCGATCTCGGCGATCTCGCTACCCAGTTCAGCACCCACGGCCGCTCGCTGGCCGAGGCGGTGGAGCTTCTGGAAAAGAGCAACCGCCGTACCGAGGATTCCATCGCCTCCCGCCATGCCAGCATCGAGAATCTAGTGGCAACGCTCGATGCGCGCACCGACGATTTCGAGCAGCGGCTCCGCCGCTTCTCCGGTCTGCTCGACGAATCGCTCGATTCGGCGACCACGCGGGCGAGAGAGATCGCCAGCATCGTCGCCGAGACGAGCAACGAGAGCGTGCACACGATCGAGCAGCAATTCGACATCGTGCGATCGAACGCCGACGAGCAGCACAAGCGCACCAGCGAGACGCTCAACGCGGTCTACGAGGAAACGGCCGGCGAGATGCAGGCGATGTTCAATCAATCCGCCGAGCGTTTCACCGATATCATGCAGGGCATGAAGCAGATGGCGGCGGAAATGCAGCGCGAACTGGAGGCGACGCGCGCCGAGCTGCGGCGCGGCGTTCTCGAACTGCCGCAGGAAACCGCCGACAGCGCGGCGCAGATGCGGCGCGTTATTGTCGACCAGATCGAAGCCTTGGCCGAGCTAAATCGCATCGTCGCCCGTCACGGCCGCGCGCTCGACGCCGTCGAACCGGTGCGGCGCGAGGCCGAACCCGCCTACGCCGCCGGCGGCGGACGCGCGCAGCCGCGGCCGATCCGGCCGGATATGGGCGCGCCGGGCCGTCCGGCGCGCGACATCACCGGCGCGCCGACGCGCCGGCCCGATGCGCCCTCATTGAGCCCGATTCAGGGCGGCAAGGATGCCGGCAACGGCCGCGGCGGCGGCGGCGGCTGGCTCAGCGATCTGCTGACGCGCGCATCGCGCGAGGACAGTCCGCCGATGACTGCGTCCACGTCTGCTCCGTCTACGTCTGCTCCGTCCCCGTCGCGCGACCCCGTCGGCTCGCTCGAGTCGCTCTCGGTCGACATCGCGCGCATGATCGACCACGAGGCGACCGCCGAACTGTGGGAGCGTTATCAGCGCGGCGAGCGCGGCGTCGGCGGCCGGCGCCTCTACACCGCCCAGGGGCAGAAGGCGTTCGAGGAAATCCGCAACAAGTATCGCGGCGATCCGGAATTCCGGCAGACCGTCGAACACTATATCCACGAGTTCGAGCGGCTCTTGGAAGATGTCTCGCGCGGCGATCGCGGCCCCGCGGTGGCGCGCAACTACCTGACCTCGGATACCGGCAAGGTCTACACCATGCTGGCGCACGCGGCCGGGCGGTTCGACCAATAGGCCGGCGGATCACGTCGCACCCTTGAGCGGCCTCTTGCTCGCGCCGCAATCGCGGCGTTAGCTTTGCCGCCATGGAGGCCCCGGTTTCACTACCGACCGTCGCCGATGTGGATGAGGCTGCGCGCCGGCTCGCCGGCGTCGCGCTGCGCACACCGCTTTTGTCATCGGCCGCGCTCGACGCCATGACCGGCGGACGCGTCTTTCTCAAAGCCGAAACCTTACAGCGCACCGGCTCGTTCAAGTTCCGCGGCGCCTACAACAAGCTCGCGGCAATCCCGGCCGAGCGGCGGGCCGGCGGCGTGGTGGCGTACTCTTCCGGCAATCACGCGCAGGGCGTGGCCGCGGCGGCGCGGCTCCTCGGCATGCCTTGCGTGATCGTCATGCCGAGCGATGCGCCGCGGGGAAAACGCGAGCGCACCGCGGCGCTCGGCGCCGAGATCGTGCTCTACGACCGCGTGCGCGACGACCGCGAAGCAATCGCCGAGGCAATTGCGGCACACCGCGGCGCCACTTTGGTGCCGCCCTACGACGATGCCCTGATCATCGCCGGCCAAGGCACCGCCGGCCGCGAGATCGTCGAGGATTTGAACGCGCTGGGCTTGACGCCCGATGTGGTGGTGGTGACCGCTTCCGGCGGCGGACTGACCGCCGGCATCGCGCTTGCGGTGAAGGCACGGGTGCCGACGGCCGTTCTCTACACCGCCGAGCCCCAAGGATTCGACGATCACGCGCGTTCATTCCGCAGCGGTCGGCGCGAGCAGAACGCGGCGCTGACCGGCACCATCTGCGACGCGCTGATGGCGCGCATGCCGGGCAAGATCACGTTCGCGATCAACCGCTCGCTGGTCGGCGCCGGGGTCGTGGCAAGCGACGAGGAAGTCGCGGCTGCGGTTGCGTTTGCCTTCGCCGAATTAAAGCTCGTGGTCGAACCGGGAGGCGCCGTCGCGCTGGCCGCCTTGATGACCGGCAAAATCGATATCACGGGCAAAGTCGCCGTGGCGGTCCTGTCCGGCGGCAACGTCGACCCGGAACTGTTCTCCCGCCTGGTCGCTTAGCGGCCGGCTTGCTGGCCGATTGTCATTATCCGATCGTCCCCGCGACCGCGAGGACCCGGCACTCTTCACCGCACCAACAAAATCTCCATCTCGTTTCCGTTTTTGCGGAACGAGCGGAGCAAAAATCAGGCACCGGCGCCGGGCATGAAGCAACGAATCTGCGTTGCGCCGTTCATGTCCTGATACGGCCACACCACGGCCGGACCGAAGCGGTTCGGCTCGGTCACGACCGCTGCATCCGGTACGACAATCCACTGACCGTTAAGGCGGACACGATAGCGGCCATTTTGGGTGTCCCAGTCCACATTCTCGACTTTGACACCATCGGCAAACGAACAGCATAAGCCTTTACCGCTCGCGAGCCGATCGAACCAGGGCTTGAGCGGCGAGTTGGCGAAACGGCCGTCGTCACGTGCCAACAGCTGACTAGGAACGAACGCATCGATGCACAACGCTACGACCGCCAAGGCGGCACCGGTAAGTCTGTGCATTCTGGCCTCCAGTGGATCATGTGCGCGGACCAAAGAACGGCTGGTCCTCCTGACCTGGAGCACGCAAAGCACATCGCCTACACGTCGTTTTCGATCCGCATTGCCAGTTGAAAGCAACTTTCATGCCGCATACGCGAATCACGCATCGGAGGATCGTTTATTCATAATCGATTTGCGACCAACCGGCGACACTTTTTCGGCTGCGGGCCCGAATGGACCGGCCGTCGCCGCAGCGCGCACCAGCCGCGTACCGCTAGCTGAATAGCGCGATCAATTCTTCTTCGCTCAAGGCGCGCACGGGCGCGAGCGGATCGTTTGCGGGCAGGCGTGGACTTGCCTGCGGCGGCGCGCCGGCTGCAGTACGCGGCGGCGGCAATGGCGGCGGGGGTGCGTTGCGATTCACATCCTGCCCGGCGGCCGGAGCGAACGCCAGCGCCGCGGCGGCGAGCACAGCAGCGCCGCTCAAGCTTTCAGCTTCCGGAGCGTTCGTTACCGACTGCGCGGACCGTGGAATTTCCGCTGCGCTTTCTTCGGTCGGCGCGCCGGGCTGCTCGTGATGCGCTGCGAGATCGCTCTGCGGCGGCAACGGCGTCGGCGCGGGCGTTACGAGAGGTAGGGCCGGCTCGATCGGCGCCGCCAACGGCACGTCCGCCATCGGTTCGAACAGCTCGCCTGGATCTTCGTCGGGACCCACCGGCGTTTGCCATCCGGGCAGCTGCATCTGCGACGGCTCTGCGCCGAGCGGCCGGCCGACGTCGTCTGCATTCGCGGCGGCCTGATCGGCTGCATCGACGGCACCTTGCCGATCCGCCTCGCGAGCCAAATGAGTCGGCTGCTCGCGTTCAACGTCGCGATCGGCAAGGTCATGATCCGCAGGCTGCTCGATCACGAGGTCGGCCGGCGCTGGGCTGTCCTGCGGAGCAGCATCGGCGGGCTCGCTTGGCGCCAGCCGATCGGGCGATGGGTTGTCCTGCGGAGCAGGATCAGCGGGCTCGCTTGGCGCCAGCCGATCGGGCGCTGCGTTGTCGGCACCGGCAAGCGTCGCGGCGTCTAAGGCGAGCCCCGTCTCATTGTTGAGCCGCGCTTCCGGCGCAGGCAGCGGCACGTTCTCAGCGGGAGTATTCGGCAGGATCGCGTCGGGCGGCAACTCGCTTGACGGTATTTCGTTCGACACCGCCGCGCTCGAAATCGCATCCTCCCTCCCCTCTCCGGCAAACGAGGACGGCACGGCGGGGGGCGACGCATCGCTCGATGCCAGCTTGCCGGCGATGTCGCCGATCGATGATTCATGGCCCGACGATTGGTCGATCGACGATCGTTCGGTCGCCACTGCCGGCGGCGATGAAGGTTCGCCCAAGAATTCGCCCAAGAATACGGCACTCGCCGATTCAATGACGAGCGTCACCTCGGCCGCGCTTTCGGATTCCGACAACTCGGCTTCGCGCTCCGGCACGCCAGTATATTCGGCGCCCTGCGCCAGCGGCTCAAGTGCTTGCGCATGATCGGGCGACCGAGCGGAGTTATCGGCTGGCTCGCGCTGCGGATCGCCTATCGACTCGGCTGGATCGGCAAGCGAAGGCAGCGATCCGGCAAGCGCCGCGACCGCTTGCGCGAACTCATCGTCCTCCCGCGCGTTTGTCGCAAAGAGATCATCGCGCGGGATCTCGTCGTCGGCCGCGTTTTTGCCGACTTGTTCTCCGCCGGTCGCGGACTCGCATTCGCCCCGCGCCGCGGTGTTCGCGGCGGCAGGCGGCGGCGCCGCCGCCAGCGCAATCATGTCGTTGACGCGGTGCGAAACCTCGCGCAACAGCTCCACGGCCTGATGCGTGCGTTGCAAACTCGCCTGTTTGAGCGCGTCGGCGCTGCTGAGCTCGCGCACGGCGGCGTCGAGCGCATCGCATAGCGACGCCTCCACGTCGCGCTCATGCAGCACAAAGGCGATGTCGGCAATGCGTTCGAGCGCCTCGGAACCTTTGGGCTCCGTCGTCGCATCCGCCGCGATCAGCGCCTCTACTCGCTCAATCGCCGCCGCAAGATCGGCAAGACCGCGCGGCGACGCGGCGGCTTGTGGCGAGGACTCATCGACGGCCGCGTCGACGCGCCCGATTGCGGCACCGGATGGGTCGGTCGACATCGTTCTTAACCACCTCAGCGCCGGTCAACGGCACACGGTCAAACAACAGTCAACAGCACACAAACCGGGAGCAAGCAATCGGACGGCAGCCTTTATGCCGGGATATCGCTTGCTCGGCGCGGCCGATCTAATCGATCCTGGCGCCGGCCAGCTTCACGATTGCGCCCCATTTCTTCATCTGGTTGGCGAGGAACTTTTTGAAATCTTCGGGCGTGCCGAGATTGGCGATGGCGGAGAATTTGGCCAGGCTCGCCTGCGCGGCCGGAGTCTGCAGGCCGGCATTGATGGCGGCGTTTAGCTTCTCGACGATCGCAGCCGGCGTACCGGCGGGCGCCACCACGCCGGTCCAGGCATCGATGACGAAATCCGGGTAGCCGCTTTCGGCGAGGGTGGGCACGTCGGGCAGCGCCGGCCAGCGCTCGGCGCGCGCCACCGCGAGCGCACGCACCTTGCCGGCTTTGATCAAAGGGTAGAGCGTGACGAGCCCGTCGATGGTGAACTGGGTGCGCCCGCCAAGGAGGTCGGTGACCGACTGCGCGGAGCCATTGTAGGGAATATAGACGACGTCGATGTGCGCCTCGGTCTTGAACAAGGTGCTGAGCAGATGCGGCGGCGTGCCCAGTCCGGCGCCGAAATTGATCTTGCCGGGATTGGCTTTGGCATAGGCGACGAACTCGGCGACGGTGTTCGCCGGCACGTCGAGATTTTCCACGAAAATCTGCGGCAGCAGCGCCACCATCGCAATCGGGACGAACGCCTTGCGCGGATCGACGTCGAGGCTGGAGTAAAGCGCCGGCGCCACGGCGAGCGAGCCTGACGAACCGAACAGCAGCGTGTAGCCGTCCGGCGCGGCGGCAGCCACGTACTTGGTGGCGATGGTTGAGCCGCCGCCGGCGCGGTTTTCGACAACCGCCTTACCGAGGCTCTCACTCAACTCCTCCGCCACCAGGCGCGCCATGGTGTCGATCGGCCCGCCAGGGGGAAACGGCACGATCATGCGGATCGGCCGGTCGGGATAATTTTGCTGCGCCCGCGCCGAGCCGATCGTCGCCAATGGAAGCGCGGCACCGGCTCCGGCGATGGCAGTGAGAAAGCTGCGCCGTGTTGCCATGACGATCCTCCCAACGGCTGCGGGGTTTTGTTTTGCGCCCGCCGATGAGGAGATACCCGCCAGCCAGTGACAATCATACACTATTGCCAGCCGCGCCTCACCCCCACAGCCCCGGCTCGGCCGGGTAGACGAGACTGCCGTCGTAGCGCAGCCCGTCGGGCCGATCCTTGGCGAGCAATAGCGGCCCATCGAGATCGACCACACGCGCGCGCTGCGCCACCAGCATGGCCGGCGCCATCGACAGTGAAGTGGCCACCATGCAGCCGACCATGACGGCGAAACCGCGCCGCTCCGCCTCGGCGGCGAGCGCCAGCGCCTCGGTGAGGCCGCCGGCCTTGTCGAGCTTGACGTTGACGGCATCGTATTTGCCCGCGAGACGGTCGAGCGAGGCACGATCGTGCACGCTCTCGTCGGCGCAAACCGGCATGGGGCGCTTGATGCGCGCGAGCGCGCCGTCGTCGCCTTCCGGCATCGGCTGCTCGATGAGCGCGACACCGCAATCGGCGCAGGCGGCAAGGTTTTGCGCAAGATTAGCCTCGCTCCAGCCCTCGTTGGCGTCGACGATCAGGTCTGCCCGCGGCGCGGCACGCCGCACAGCCGCGATCCGCTTCGCGTCCTCACCGTCGGCCCCGCCGAGCTTCACTTTGAGGAGGGGCCGCAAAGCGGCCCGCTCCGCCGCCTCTGCCATTGCGGCGGGCGAAGCCAGCGAAATCGTATAGGCGGTAACGCGTGGCGCCGGCACAACGAGGCCGGCCATTTCGTAGACTGGCCGGCCGGTTTTCTTCGCGTTAACGTCCCAGTAAGCACAATCGAGTGCATTACGGGCGGCGCCGGGGGGTATTTCGGCCTGTAGCGCCGCGCTGTCAAATCCCCTCCGCAGCGCCGACCGCATAGCGTCGATGGCCGCCACAATGCCGTCCGGAGTTTCGCCGTAGCGTGCATAGGGGACGCACTCGCCGCGGCCGCGGTGGGTTCCATCGGTGAGTTCGGCCACAACCACGACGGCTTCGGTCTTGCTGCCGCGGCTGATCGTGAAGGCGCCGGCCAGCGGCCAGCGCTCGGTCCGTATGGAGAGGTCCATGCCAGGGGCAAGTATGACCGCAGCGAGGTTGCGCGCTCAAGAGCCGTGCCGCGCGCGGCGGCAGCCACGGAGCATTAGACCTTGAGCACTGCCTCGCTCACCGAGACCTTCTCGCTTCCCTCCTCCGCAAGCGGGGACGAACGTGTGACGCTTGCGGCAGGCGGCGCGTGGACGGCGGAGGGAGCCGGCGAGCTCGAGCGGGTCGTCGACGATGCCGCCGGCCGCTACGAGCATGCGCGCAACGTCGACATCGATCTGCAAAAACTCGAACGGCTGGACACCTTCGGCGCCTGGCTGATCGAGCGCCTGAACCGCGCGCTGGCGGCGCAAGGCGCGACCACGCGCATCGTCAATCTCTCCGATAGCGACCGCGGCCTGATCGACGAGGTGCGGCTCGTCAACCGCGGCCCGGCGAAGGCGGAGCGCGCGGCCAACCGCATCCTGATCGCGCTCGATTCCACCGGCCGGGCGGTGGCCGAGATCGGCCGGTCGCTGGTGCTGCTCGCGCATCTTCTTGGCGCGCTGACGGTGGTGGCGATGGGCACGGTCGCGCGACCGGCGCGGCTGCGATTGCGCTCTATCGTGCATCATTTGGAACGCGTCGGCTGGCGCGCGGTGCCAATCGTCCTTTTGAGCACCTTCCTGATCGGCGCGATCATCGCCCAGCAGGGCATTTTCCATTTCCGGCAATTCGGCGCCGAAGTCTATGTCGTCGACATGGTCGGCATTTTGGTGCTGCGCGAAGTCGGCGTGCTCATCGTCTGCGTCATGGTGGCCGGACGCTCGGGCAGCGCCTACACGGCCGAGCTGGGCGCGATGACAATGCGGGAAGAAATCGACGCGCTGCGCACCATGGGTTTCGATCCGGTCGAAGTGCTGGTGCTGCCGCGCATCGTGGCGCTGGTGCTTGCCGTGCCCGTGCTCACGTTTCTCGGCTCGATGGCGGCGCTCTACGGCGCTGGACTGGTATGCTGGCTCTACGGCGGCATGACTCCCGACATTTTTCTGGCGCGGCTGCGCGAGGCGATCTCGCTGCAGACTTTCGCCGTCGGCATGATCAAGGCGCCGTTCATGGCTTTGGTGATCGGGCTCGTGGCCTGCGTCGAGGGTTTCGAGGTCGACGGCAGCGCCGCCTCGCTCGGGCTGAAAACCACCTCCTCGGTGGTGAAATCGATCTTCCTCGTCATCGTGCTCGACGGATTTTTCGCCATGTTCTTTGCCGCGATCGGGATGTGAAGGATGACCGGAACCGGGCCCGTGATCAGCGTGCGCGATCTCGTCGTCGGTTTCGGCGCGGCGACGGTGCTCGATCACGTGACACTCGACGTATTGCGCGGCGAGATTCTCGGCTTTGTCGGCGGCTCGGGCGCCGGCAAATCGGTGCTCATGCGCACGATCATCGGGCTATTGCCCCCGCGCAACGGCACGATCGAGGTTTTTGGCCAAAACCTTGCCACCCTGAGCGAGCGCGAACGCCGCGCGATCGAGCGGCGCTGGGGCGTGCTGTTCCAGCAGGGCGCGCTGTTCTCCTCGCTCAATGTGCAGCAGAATGTCGAGTTTCCGATCCGTGAATATCTGAAAAACCTGTCGCCGCGCCTGATCGAGGAGATCGCGCTCGCGAAGCTGGAAATGGTCGGGCTTGGCGCCGACGTGCGCAAAAAATATCCGGCGGAGCTGTCCGGCGGCATGATCAAGCGCGCCGCGCTCGCGCGTGCGTTGGCGCTCGATCCCGATATCGTTTTTCTCGACGAGCCCACTTCCGGCCTCGATCCGATCGGCGCCGCCGAATTCGACGAGTTGATCCGCACCTTGCAGCGCACGCTCGGCTTGAGCGTCTTCATGGTCACGCACGATCTCGACAGCCTGCACGCGATCTGCGGCCGCATCGCGGTGCTCTCCGAAGGCCGCGTGATCGCGGCCGGACCGATCGAAACCATGCTGGCGTCCGAGCATCCCTGGCTGAAATCCTATTTCCGCGGCAAACGCGGGCGGCCCGTCCGTCACTGAGACACGCAGAGGGAATTTCGTTCATGGAGACCAAGGCGAACTACGTCGTGACCGGATTGTTCACGCTCGCCGTCATCGTCGGCGCCTTCGGCTTTGTCTTCTGGTTTCAGAGGACCGGCGGCAGCGGCGAAGAAGCCGCCTATCGGGTGGTCTTCGACGGTTCCGTGGCGGGGCTGCGCACCGGCGCCGCGGTCACCTTCAACGGCATCCGCGTCGGCGAGGTCTCAGATCTGGCGCTCGATGCGAGCGACCCGCGTAAGGTCGTGGCGCTCCTCAAGCTGGAGCGCACTGTGCCGGTGCGTGCCGACACCAAAGCCGGATTGGCGTTCCAGGGACTGACCGGCCTTGCCGAAGTCTCGCTCACCGGCGGCTCGGCCGACGCGGGACCGCTGGTCGCGCAAGCCGGCCAACCGCCGACGCTCCATGCCGATGCGAGCGAGACCGCCGACGTGACGCAACAGGCGCGCGACGTGCTCGCCCGCATCGACGGCATGGTGGCCGATAACGAAACCGCGCTGCATCTGTCGCTGCACAATATCGAGACGGTGACGGCGACGCTTGCGGAGAACTCGCAACGCCTCGACAAGGTCATGGCCGGGCTGCAAAACCTCACCGGCGGTCCCGACGGCGACGGCCAGATCGGAAAAGCCGCCGACTCGATCCGCCGCCTCGCCGACGATCTCGACAAGCAAAGCACGCAAATTTCGGCCGGGCTGACGCAGTTCTCCAATACGGGGCTTAAGCAATTCGAGGCGTTCGCGGTCGACGGAAGGCGCACGTTGGCCGAGCTGCAGAAAACCATTCAGAACATCAACCGGCATCCCAACAGCCTCATTTTCGGACGTTGATAGAACCCGGGCCCATTGCCGCCGCAACACTGCGGACTTCGCGCCAGCCGAGCAGAAGCGCCGCCAATAGCAGTGGAATAACGAAATATAAAACGCGGAAGGAAACGAGCGAAGCCAGCAAATCCTCTGTGCGGAATTGCGGTAGTCCGATGAACATCGCCGCCTCCATCACACCGAGACTGCCCGGCACGTAGCTCACGACTCCGATCAGCATCGCCGTGACGAAAATCACCATCAGGCTGAAAAAACCCATCACCGGCTGGGACGGAAGCACCGCGTACATGGCGAGCGAGACAACCGTGAGATCCAGCGATCCGATGCCGATCTGCACGAGTGTCGAGGCCGTATCGGGTAGGACAATCCGCCAATGCGCTCGGCCAATGGTACGCGGGCCAGCCCATAACCAGAGCATGTAGCCGTTGATGGCCACCAGCGTCGCGAGTCCGATCAGCCTATTGATCGGCGCCGGCAGATGATTGACTGCGCTGACGGCAGCGGGTGCCAAGGCAATGCCGCAGCCGAGCACGAATGCGTTGCCCAGCCAATATGTCAGCCCGGTGAAGAACGCGATGCGGGCGATTTCGCCGATGTTCAGGCCCCAGGCGGAATAAATCCGGTAGCGGATGAACCCAGAGGTGAAAATTGCCGCGCCGAAACTATGGCCGATCGTGCAGCTCGTGAAACTCGCGAGCGCGGCGACACGATAGGGCACGTTGGTGCGACCGATCGCCCGCAAGGCAAATACGTCATAGCATGTAAGCACAAGGTAACCCGCACCGACAAAGCCGCCCGAGAGGAAGAGTCCCCGAAGCGATTGGGCTTTCAGCGCGGCGACCACCCTGCCAAGTTCGATGTCACGAAACACTCGGAACAACGTCGCGGCCGCAACCGCGACGATCACCAGACTGATCGCAAGCGCAATCCAGCTTGGGCCTAGTGTCCGGCGAACCGCCCGTGCGATGGAGCTCGTCACATTCGACATCGGTCCAGCGTAATGAGCTTCCGGCAGGGCTAAGGCGATTCGTCCGCCACTTTCTCATCGGAACGCGACATTATTGTTACGCGCGCCGGCCGATCATGCGGCGGTCGATCATGCGGCGGTCGATCATCAAACAATTTTCTCATTTGTTAGGTTTCGGCGACGTCATGCAAACATTTCGCGACCTAAAACTCGTCACACAAATGAGATATGAACCGGCAATTGTTGCCGCGTCCGATTCGCCATCTGAACGGCCAAAAAACCACGAGAAGAACGCATGCGGGTTCTGATCGCGACGGATGCATGGTCTCCGCAAGTCAACGGCGTTGTTCGCTGCAATGCCGGTTTTCACAAAGGCGAGGAAATGGGTCGGTTCGAGCACGGCTCGACCATCCTCGTGCTTACGCCGGGCGGCTTCTCATTCTGCGAAAACGTTGGCGAAGGCGCGCTCATTCGCGTCGGTCAACTCTTGATGCGGCTGCCGTGAATGCAACGGCGCTACGCCGAAACTCTGCTCGCGCCGCCGAGCGCCTCGCTCGCGTAGCTCGACGTGTCGCCCTTCGGCCGCTCGCCGACAATGGCATGGCCTTCGACCATGTAGTGCACGGCTTCGGCGATGTTGGTGGCATGGTCGCCGATCCGCTCGATGTTCTTGGCGCAAAACAGAAGGTGGATGCACACCGAGATCGAGCCGGGATCTTCCATCGTATAGGTGAGCAATTCGCGGAACAGCGTGACGTAGAGCGCGTCTATTTCCTTGTCTCTTTTCCAGACTTCGAGCGCCTTGACGGGGCTGCGATCGACAAAGCTGTCGAGCACCGAGGCCAATTGGGCGACGACGAGCGTCGTCATGTGGCGCAGCCCGCGCATCAAGGTACGCTGCGAATGCTCGTTGCCCATGGCGATGGCGCGCTTGCCGATGTTTTTTGACAGGTCGCCGATCCGCTCCAAATCGTTGGCGATGCGCAACATGGCCACCAGCGCGCGCAGATCGATGGCCATCGGTTGCCGGAGTGCAATGGTTTCGACCGCCTTCTCCTCGATCTGCCGCTGCATATCGTCCACGGTGCCATCGGCTGCAACGACCTGATGGGCGAGAACGATGTCGCGCCGCACCAGCGCGTCCATGGCGTCCGTGATCTGTTTCTGCGCGAAGCCGCCCATCTCGGCGACCTTCTGCGTGAGCTTGATCAGGTCGGCATCGAAGACTTTGGTGGTGTGGTCGGAAACGATCATGATTTGCCGCGATTCTCAGCGATTCCTGCAACGCATTGATGATTCTACGCTTTATCCATGACCGGCCGATGACAAGGCGGCACGGCGGCCGAGCCCGACTGCGTCTTCCAGCAACTCACCCTTGTCATCACGGACTCATCGGAGCGCCAATAAAATGCAATCGGTTCGAGATTGGTCTGGGCACGCGCCGCGCGTTCCGCGGCGGCCGGTTGCGGCGTGCCAGGCAGGAAAACGGAGCTTGCAGCGATGATATCGGCGCTTGTAGAAACAATCGGGGCGCTCGCTGCCGCCGTGACGACATTGTGCTGGGTGCCGCAGGCGCTCAAGATTATTCGCGACAGGGAAACCCGCGCAATCTCACTACCGGGCATGATGCTCTGTGTCCTCGGCGTCCTTCTCTGGCTCGTTTATGGCGTGGCGATCGCGGACCCACCGCTGATCGGTTCCAGCGCCGCAACGCTTGCGATCACGGCAACGATCCTGGCGCTGAAAATCCGCCACGGCTAATCCGTCGGCGTTCAGGCCGCAATCTCCCGGTCTTCCTCGACAATCGTGTCCTCCGCCGACATAGGCGGCGGCATGGCGCCTACTCCGCCGGTCCAGGTGATGATTTCAAAATGACCATCCGCATGCTCGGCGACGGCCGTGCAGCTTTCGACCCAGTCGCCGCAATTGACGTAGCGGATGCCGAAATCGTCATGGATCACGGCGCGGTGGATATGGCCGCAGATTACGCCGTCGACGCGGCGGCGCTGCGCCTCGGCCGCGAGCGTCTGCTCGAACGCACCGATATAGTTCACGGCGTTCTTAACCTTGTGCTTGGCCCACTGCGACAGCGACCAGTAGGAAAAACCGAGACGGCGACGGACGGTGTTGAAATAGCGGTTGACGAAGATGGCGAAGTCGTAAGCGGTGTCGCCGAGCAGCGCGAGCCAGCGTGCGTGCTTGACCACCATATCGAACACATCGCCGTGCACGACCAGATAGCGGCGGCCGTCGGCGGCCTGATGAATCGCCGTCTCCATCACTTCGATGCCGCCGAAATGGGTGCCGCAATAGTCGCGCAGGAACTCGTCGTGGTTACCCGGCAGATAGATGATGCGAGCGCCTTTGCGAGCCTTGCGTAAAAGCTTCTGCACCACGTCGTTGTGATGCTGCGGCCAATACCATCCCATGCGCAGCTGCCAGCCGTCGACGATGTCGCCGACCAGATAGATCGTATCAGCGTCGTGATAGCGGAGGAAATTGAGCAGGCGGTCGGCCTGACAACCGCGCGCGCCGAGATGGACATCGGAAATGAAGAGCGTACGGAACCCGATTGCGCCGCGCTCAACTGTCACGAATCATCATCTCGTGTCTGTCCAATCCCGCTGTTTGATAGTTCTGTTCCATTACAGCACGATGACAACAAAAGTTAACGGCGGACCTAATTGCTTAGTTTGGCCCGCGTCGATCCGATTTGAAGCCGAGTCACGGGATTGTCATGGCGATGCGTTAAATGCCGCTGCGATGACAGCGCCGATTCTCGCCGCCGCTACTTTCGCCATCTCCGTCACTGTTTTTCATGTCGCGAGCATCGTGATGGCAATTGCCCGCTTCCGCCGCAGCTTTGGCGCCGAGACGCTGTCCAGCCAACATCCTCCCGTGAGTCTGGTGCGCCCGCTATGCGGAATAGACAATTATGCGGTCGATACGCTTCGCTCGACGTTCGCCCTCGATTATCCTTGCTACGAAATCCTGTTTTGCGTCGCTTCCGCAGAAGATCCGGTGGTGCCGCTCGTCAAGGCACTGATCGCTGAGCATGCCGGCGCGAACGCCAAGCTCCTCATCGGCGACGAACGGGGCAGTTCCAACCCGAAGCTGAATAACGTGCTCAAAGGCTGGTGCGCAGCCGCTCATGACTGGATCGTCATTGCTGACAGCAACGTGCTGATGCCGGCCGACTATGTCCAGCTATTGTTTGCACGCTGGAAGACGGATACGGGATTGGTCGCCTCGCCTCCCATCGGCTGCCGCCCGGAAGGGTTTTGGGCCGAGCTGGAATGCGCCTTTCTCAACACCTATCAGGCGCGCTGGCAATATGCCGCCGACTCAATTGGCTTCGGTTTCGCACAAGGCAAGACCATGCTGTGGCGGCGCGCCGATCTCGACCGCGCCGGTGGAATTTGCGCACTCGCCAAGGAAGTCGCCGAAGACGCCGCCGCGACTAAGGTCGTGCGCGACGCGGGTCTCAAGGTGCGGCTGGTCGACCGCCCGTTCGCGCAACCGCTCGGACCGCGCACCGCCGCGGAAGTTTGGAATCGGCAACTACGCTGGGCGCGGCTTCGCCGCGCCAGCTTCTTGCCCTACTTCCTGCCGGAAATTTTTTCCGGCGGCATGCTGCCGATGATTGCTGTAGCCATCGTTGCCCATGGCATTGGACTACCGCGGATTCTGAGCGCCGGACTATTCGGCGCATTCTGGTATGGCTGCGAGATACTGCTCGCCGCTACCGCCGAATGGCCGGTATCCGCGCTTTCCCCGCTTTATGGACTGACCCGCGATCTGCTCTTGCCCGCCCTCTTCGTCAGCGCGCTGCGCGGCAACGATTTCGTCTGGCGCGGCAACGAAATGCAGGTCGAGCGCATGCGGCCGCGCCGGATGATGGCGCTGATGCGGCCGCGCATGCAGGAGATCGCGCAAGGGAGCCGCAGGCGGCTGCGCGCGCTCTGCGCTCGCGTGTCATGAACTGCTAACCGGTTGCCATCGCTTCACGCGCCGCACGCTCGGCGATCGCTCCGATCGCGGAGCGGTCGGCGGGAAAATCCGCGGCGATCCACGCCTCTTTTGCGGCCCGCATCGCGGCGCCAAGCGCGGGGCCGGCACGCACTCCGCGGCGGGTGAAGTCGGCTGATTTCAGCGGAAAGACCGGCGCCGTCCAACGCAGCGGCAGCGTCGCCAGCTCGCGCCAGACGCCGTCGGCCGCGCCCGCATTGGCGCGCGTCCAGGCCAGCAGCACGCGGTCGGCGAACGATTGCGGGCCGAGACGATAGAGGAGCGTGTGCGCGGCTTGCTCGCCGGCCGACGGCGCAACGCGCCACCAGGATTCGAGCGCCAGGAGCCGCTCGGATTCGGCGTTGAAGAGCCGTAGCCGCTGCGACAGCCTTTCCGCGTCCTCGTGCACCATCACGGCGAGCGCGCCGAGCCGGCGCACCGCGTCGGCGTCGGCTGCAAGCTCCGTTTCGATTTCGGTCATCTTCTTGAAGCTCGCGAGATACGGCACGCCGCCGAGCACCGGGCCCAAAAGACCGCTCTCGCTCATGACCGCAAGCGTTTCCGCCGCGCGCGGCGCGAGGAAGAGTTTCAACAGCTCTATGCGCACCCGCTCGCGCGACAGCGTATCGAGGCCGGCGCGCGCCCTGATGCAGGCGTGCAAGCCGGCCGCATCCGGCTCCCCCTCGGCAAAATGGGCGTGGAAGCGGAAAAAACGCAAGATTCGCAAATAATCCTCGGCGATCCTTTGCTGCGGATCGCCGATGAAGCGCACGCGGCGCGCCGCGATATCGTCAAGACCGCCGACGTAATCGAAAACCTTCCCGTCGGCGGAAACTGACAGCGCATTGATGGTGAAATCGCGCCGCTCCGCGTCCGCCCGCCAATCGCGGCCGAACGTCACCCGCGCCTTGCGGCCGAACGTTTCGACGTCTTCGCGCAGCGTCGTGACTTCGAACGGATGGCTTTGAATGACAACGGTGACGGTGCCGTGCTCGATTCCCGTGGGCACCGCCTTCCAGTTGGCCGCCTTGACGCGGCGCACGACTTCGTCCGGCACTGCCGTCGTCGCCACGTCGATTTCGGCGACCGGTAGCCGCAACAATTCGTTGCGCACCGCCCCGCCGACCACGCGCGCCTCCTCGCCGTCGCGATCGAGCGCCGCCAGCAAGCGGGCAACTTCACTGTCCCGAAGCCATGCGGCATCGCCGAGGTGCGCGGGCGCCGTCATCGCGTCGCCTCCGGCACGAACTTGCCGTTCTCGATATGCGCCGGCACATAGGTCGAGCCGGGCGGCGCGCCCGAGAACTGCGCCAGGACCAAAAAACTTCCCACCACCAGCACCAGCGAGGCGATGACGAGTGCGGCAAGCCGCGGCGGCGTCCACGCCTTCGACTGCAGGACGCCGGCGTTCGTCACCACAAGAAACAGCGCGTAAACGACGAACGGAGCGACGAACAGCCCGATTTCGGTTAAAGCCGGCCTGATCATGCGCCGTAGACCCGCTCGTACAGATTGCGCAAAATACCCGCGGTGACGCCCCAAATGCAGCGGTCGCCGAACGGCATCGCATAATAGTCCCGGGGAATGCCTTTCCAGTCGCGCGTCTTGCGCTGATGATTTTCAACATTCATCAAAAAATCGAGCGGCACTTCGAACGCCTCGGTGACCTCGCGCGGATTGAGCGTCAGCGTAAATTCCGGCTTTATGCGCGCCACCGTCGGCAGAATGCGAAAACCGGAAAATGTGAGATACAGATCGAGATAGCCGATCGGCTCGACCAGGATCGGGGCAAGTCCGACTTCCTCCTTGGCCTCGCGCAAAGCGGCGGCGACCGGACTCTCGTCGCCGGGATCGATCTTGCCGCCGGGAAACGCCACCTGTCCGGCGTGGCTCGCCAATTCCGCGGTGCGTTGCGTGAGCAGCACCATAGGCGCGCTGCGATTGACGATCGGAACGAGGACCGACGCCGGTTTCGTGGCGCTTACTCCGGCGCGCTCCCACAGCGCCGGATCGAGATCGAGATCGCCGCGCCGGACTCCTTGCGCCGTCGGATCGGTCAGCGCCGGCGGCACTTCGAGCTTGAGCCGCGCCCGCGCAAGTTCGAAGAAGTTTTGCGCTTTTTGTTGCAAAGTTGCGCCGCTTTCATTCATGCAAAGTCCCTCACCTGTTCGGCACCCGCCATCGCAAAGAAAGTACCCATCGATACCACGCCGAACATCGCCCGGCCCCCGACATCGCGCTCTTCGCCGAGCGCGACAAGATCGAAAAACAGCGCGCGCGTCACTTTTGCCCACAAGTCGCGGCGGACGTGAAGATAAGGTTTTAAGCCTCCGGTGCCGGGTTCCGGCTCGAAGCGCAGCGGATGCTCCGGTCCGCACGCGACCCAGTCGTCGACGTTGGTGCGGAAATTGAGCACCCGCCCCGCCGGACGTTCCTCGATATCGAGCTCGACGGCGAGGAACGGGGCATCCTCGACCTCGATGCCGCACTTCTCCACCGGCGTTACCAGGAAATACTTATTCCCCTCGCGCTTGAGCACCGAGGCGAAAAGCTTGACCAAAGCCGGCCGGCCAATCGGAGTCTTGAGATAGAACCAGGCGCCGTCTGCGGCGATGCGCATGTCGAGATCGCCGCAAAAGGGCGGATTCCAGCGTTCGACCGGCGGCATTCCCTTGGCGCCGGCGCGCGTTACCGCGCCTGTGATCGAGTCGAGATCCGCTTGCCCTTCCTTCGCCATGGTTTGCCTTGAACGTATCGCTTGGACATGAGTCCGGGGGCCAATCAATGCGGGTCGCTCGCGCGATCGTGATTACCAACTGTCACCAGCGCAGCCCGAAACCCAATTTGTGCTCCCTGTGGATGAAAGAATAGGCGTTCGGTCTGCTTTCCAGGCAGCTGGCGCATATATTGCATTGCCCAATACCCGTGCAATGTTGAGCGTCGCAGATTCGCCGGTGCGGCGCGACTCCGATGCGGTGCAAGAATACGGCTTGAAGACAAGGAGTTAGCTATGTCTGCTGCTGGCGGAGGAGAGGGACTGGAAAAACTCGAAGACATGATCGTGCGCGCCGCCGAATCGACGGCCGCGCACGTGCGTGCGGCCAAGGCCGCGATCGGCACGGTGATATTCGGCCAGGACAAGGTGGTCGAGCAGGCGCTCGTCACCATTCTGTCCGGCGGCCATGCGCTCCTTCTCGGCGTGCCCGGTCTCGCCAAGACCAAGCTCGTCGACACCATGGGCATCGTGCTTGGCCTCGATGCGCGCCGCATTCAGTTCACGCCCGATCTGATGCCGTCGGACATTCTCGGCACCGAGGTTTTGGAGGAAAGTCAGACCGGCAAGCGCAGCTTCCGCTTCATTTCCGGTCCGGTCTTCGCCCAATTGCTGATGGCGGACGAGATCAACCGCGCCAGTCCGCGCACGCAATCGGCGCTTTTGCAGGCGATGCAGGAGCAGCACGTCACCGTCGCCGGCGCACGCCATGACCTGCCCAAACCGTTCCACGTGCTCGCCACGCAGAACCCGCTGGAGCAGGAAGGCACCTACCCGCTGCCGGAAGCCCAGCTCGACCGCTTCCTCATGGAGATCGATGTCGGCTATCCCGCCCTGGACGCCGAGCGAAAGATCCTGTTCGAGACCACGGGCTCCGAGGAAACGCGGCCGAAGCCGGCGATGACGGCCGAGGATTTGATGGCGGCGCAGCGCCTGGTGCGGCGATTGCCGGTCGGCGAATCCGTAGTGGACGCAATCCTCAAGCTCGTTCGCTCGGCGCGGCCGGGGCCGGACAGCGGCGACGCCAAGCTGATCGCCTGGGGCCCGAGCCCGCGGGCGAGCCAATCGCTCATGCTTGCCGTGCGTGCCCGCGCACTGCTCGACGGGCGGCTCGCGCCCTCGATCGACGACGTGCTCGATCTCGCCGAGCCGGTGCTCAAGCACCGCATGGCGCTCACCTTTACGGCGCGCGCCGAGGGCGAGAGCATCGAGGCGGTGATTGCGCGCCTGAAGGCGCGGATCGGATAGGCGAATGGCGGTCGAGCCCAAACACGCTCACCAGCCCAGCAACCAGGATGGCCCGGCGGTTGGACGTGCGGTCGGCGAAGGCCGCACGCTCGCCGCAAGCATGCCGCGATTGATCCTGGAAGCGCGCCGCGTCGCCGCCACCGTGATCCACGGCCTGCACGGCCGCCGCCGCGCTGGGCCGGGCGAGAACTTCTGGCAATACCGCCGTTTCGTCTCCGGCGAGCCGGCTTCGCGCGTCGACTGGCGCCGCTCGGCGCGCGACGACCATCTCTACGTGCGCGAGCTGGAATGGGAGGCCGCGCATACGGTGTGGATTTGGCCCGACCGTTCGCCGTCGATGGCCTTTGCCTCGCCGCTCGTTCGCGACAGCAAGCTCTATCGCACGCTGGTCATAGCGCTGGCGCTCGCGGAGGTTCTGGTGGATGGCGGCGAGCGCGTCGGCATCCCCGGCCTCATGCGGCCGACTGGCAGCCGCAACGTCGTCGAGCTGATGGCGCAGGCCATCGTCCACGATCGCAGCGAGCGATCGAGCCTGCCGCCGAATTTTTCGCCCTCCCCGCCTGCCGAAATCGTGCTGCTGTCGGATTTGTGGAGCGAAATCGGCGAAGTGCGGCGCACGATGACGCAGCTCTCCGGCAGCGGCGCGCATGGCCACGTGGTGCAGATCGTCGATCCCGCCGAGGAGACTTTCCCCTATTGGGGCCGCATCGAGTTTGTCGAGCCCGAGGGCGCCGGCCGCATTACCGCCGGCCGTGCCGAAACCTGGAAGGCGGACTATACGTCGCGCGTCAAGCGCCATCGCGACGAGATTCGCAGCGAGACCGACCGGCTCGGCTGGAGCTTCTCGATTCACCGCACCGACCGACCGGCCAGCGAACTCCTGCTCGCGCTGCACGCCCGCATCGGCGCCGGCACCGCGGCCGCCGGCACGCGTCCGCACGCGCCGGCCGAGTCGAGGATGCCGGCATGATTGGCAGCCTTCCGCTTGGCTTTGCCGAACCGCTGGTGCTCATCGGGCTACTGACGCTGCCGGTGCTGTGGTGGCTGTTGCGAATGATCCCGCCGCGGCCGCACCGCATCGACTTTCCGCCGACGCGGCTTCTCCTTGAAATCGCGCCCAGGGAGGAGACTCCGGCGCGCACGCCGTGGTGGCTCACGCTCATCCGGCTCACGCTCGCCGGCCTCATCATCATCGCCGCCGCCGGACCGCTCTGGCACCCGCCGCTCGCAGCGACGCAAACGCGCTCTCCGGTCGCGATCCTGATCGACGACGGCTGGGCGGCCGCTTCCACCTGGGACGCGCGCGTGCGCACCGCCGACGACATCATCGCGCGCGCCGCCGATGATCGCCGGGCCGTGGCGCTTATTCCGCTCTCGAGCGGAACGCGCGACATTTCGTTTGAGCCTGCGGAATCGGCGCGCGTGCGCCTGCATCGGATGAAGCCGGTGCCGCAAACGATCGCGCGCGAAGAGGCGCTGCCGGCCATCGCACGCTTCCTGGCCGCTACGCACGACGTGGAGCTGATGTGGCTCTCGGATGGAACCGATCTCGGCAGCGGCGACAAGTTTGTCAAAGATTTGGCGCAGGCTCTCGGGCAGCGTCCCATCACGGTCATCTCAGGCGGCATTCCGGGTGCGCGCGCGCTCACGGCCGCCGATAACGCAGCCGGCGGCCTCTCCGTGAAGGTCTTGCGCGCCGTCGCAGGCGCCGAGGAATCGGGCACGTTGCGGGCGCTCGATCTTAAGAGCCTGTCGCTCGGCGAAGCTCCGTTTACCTTCAAGGCCGCGGACCGCGAGACCGAAGCGCGCTTCGACCTGCCGGTCGAAATCCGCAACGATATTGCGCGCATCGAGATCGCCGGCGAGCGCTCGGCCGGCGCCGTGCAACTGCTCGACAAACGCTGGCGGCGCCGCACCGTCGGCATCGTATCCGCCGCGACCGCCGACACCGACGAGCCGCTGTTGTCGTCAAGCTACTACATCGCGCGCGCGCTCAGCCCGTTCGCCGACCTGCGGCTCGCGCAAGGCGAGTCGCCGGCGGACGCCGTTACGCATTTCCTCGATCAGAACTTGCCGATGCTGATCCTTGCCGACGTCGGCACGGTCGCGGGCGAGGCGCACGACCGGCTCGCGCAGTGGGTCGAAAACGGCGGCGTGCTTGTGCGCTTCGCCGGCCCGCGGCTTGCGGCGGCCACCGACGACGATCTCGTTCCGGTAAAACTGCGGCGCGGCGGCCGCATTCTCGGCGGCAGCCTGAGCTGGGACCAGCCGCAGCCACTCGCCGCGTTTTCGCGCGACGGCCCATTCAACGGCATGCCGGTGCCGAGCGACGTCACCGTGACCCGGCAGGTCCTGGCCGAACCCGATGCGACGCTGAACGACAACACCTGGGCGACGCTCGCCGACGGCACGCCGCTGGTCACCGCGGCGCGGCGCGGTAAAGGCTTGATCGTGCTGTTTCACGTCACCGGCGATACGCGCTGGTCGAACCTGCCGCTATCGGGCACGTTCGTCGAAATGCTCAAGCGCATCGTCAACCTCGCCGGCACCACAAACGTCGCCCGGACCGCCAATGCGAAGACCGACACCGTGCACGAGGCGGTGCCGCCAACCCGCGTGCTCGACGGTTTCGGCGCCTTTATCTCGCCGCCGCCGACGGCGCGGCCGGTGCCGGCCGACTTTACTGGAAGCGCCACCTCCGATCATCCGCCCGGCTTTTATGGTCCGCCGGAAGGCTTTTTCGCCGTCAATACGCTCGCCGCGACCGATCGGCTTAAGCCGCTCGATTTCAGTCCGCTCGCCAATGCGCGCCATGAAGTCTACCGCACCAGCCAGCCTTTGGATTTGCGCGGTCCGATCTTTCTTGGCGCGCTCGCACTGTTCCTGCTCGATACCCTGGTCGTGCTTTTTCTCGGCGGCGGCATCCAGCGGCTCGTACCGCGGCGCTCGCGCGCCGCAGCGGCGATCGTGATCGGCTTCGCGCTGCTCGCTGTTGCGCTTTCGCAGGCGCGGGCGCAGGATTCGCCGAACCCGGATGTGCCGCCGGCGGCGCTGCAAACCAGGCTCGCTTACGTTGTGACCGGCGATTCCGATGTGGACACGATCAGCAAAGCCGGACTTGCCGGGCTGACGCTCTTTCTCGCGCAGCGCACCGCGCTCGAAGCCGGCGACCCGATCGGGCTCGATATCGCGCACGACGAGCTTGCGTTTTATCCGCTGATCTATTGGCCGATCGTGCCGGGCGCGGCGCGGCCGTCGGACGACGCGCTCAAGCGCATCGATTCGTACATGAAGAACGGCGGCACGGTTCTGTTCGACACCCGCGACGCCATCGACGCGCCGCCTGGGCCCGGCGGCGAGACCCGCAGTCCGGGCATGCTGGAATTGCGCAAGATCCTGTCCTCGCTGGACATTCCCCAGCTCGAACCGGTGCCGCGCGATCACGTCCTGACCAAGACGTTTTATCTTTTGCGCGACTTCCCCGGCCGCTTCAGTACCGGCCAGCTTTGGGTCGAGGCGCTGCCGGCGGACGAAGATCGAGAGCAGAACCGTCCCGCGCGCGGCGGCGACGGCGTCTCTTCGATTCTCATCACCTCGAACGACTTGGCGGGCGCCTGGGCGATGCAGCCGGATGGCCAGCCCATGCTGCCCCTGGTCGGGGGCGAGCCGCGCCAGCGCGAGTTCGCGTTCCGCGCCGGGGTCAACATCGTCATGTACACGCTCACCGGCAACTACAAGGCGGACCAAGTACACGTGCCGGCGCTGCTGGAGCGCCTGGGGCAATAGCGAGGAGGTTACTATTGATTATAGTGTATTCATATGACATATTACTATGGCGTTGAGAGCGATAGGACGTGCCGTGAGCAAATATGAAGCATTGCCGCATTTCTTGGCCTCGGTGGACCGGGTGGCCCAGCGAATGAGCTTCGCCGAAATTGAGGGCATTTTGGGCTTCAAGCTGCCGCAAAGTGCTTACGAGCACGTAGCTTGGTGGAGCAATAATGCGACCGGCCATTCGCATTCCCGCACCTGGCTAAAGTTCGGTTGGCGCACGGAGGCAGTCGATCTCGCCGGACGCAAAGTTACTTTCCGGCGCGCGAGTAGGCCGCCGCTACCTGCGGCACCGTTGGAACCGCACGATCCCTGGGGCTGCATGGCCGGCACCGTCACAATTCTGCCGGGCACCGACCTCACGGCGTCTTCAAACGACAAATGGAATGCGCAAGACGGTCGACTCATAAATGAGTGATCTCTTGCTCGACACGTGCGCCTTGCTGTGGCTTGCGGAAGGCATTGAGTTGGCTGCCGATGCGCGCAAAGCGATCGCCTACGGCAGCCTGAATGTGTCGCCGATCAGCGTCTGGGAAATTGCCAATCTCGTGCGCAAGAACCGAATCGTGCTCTCGATGCCAGTCACCAATTGGTTTCGGCACGCATTGGGCAAGATGGAAGCTGCCATGCCCGATCTTACGGTCGAGGTGCTTGTGGGCTCGTGCGAGTTACCGGGTTCGCCGCCAAACGATCCAGCCGACCGCATCATTATCGCGACTGCACGCGAAACGCGGATGGTGCTGATGACCCGCGATAACGCCATTTTGGCGTACGCGCGGGCCGGTTATGTCCAAGCCATGGTGTGTTGACTATGAACCTCGGAGTTGCATTCGCGCCGCTCGTCAGCGTCCATCTGCTATGGGCGGCTTTGGCCGCCGTGGTCATCCTTACGCTTGTATTGTTTGCCGCACGCAGCCGCGGCGCCGCTATCCGCGCGCTGGCGCTGGCGCTCATTGCGCTGGCGCTGGCCAATCCGTCGTTCACGCGCGAGGATCGCCAGCCGCTAAGTTCGGTCGCGGTCGTGGTGGTCGACCAAAGTCCGAGCCAAAGTTTCGGCGACCGCACGCAGCAAACCGAGCAGGCGCGCGCCGCAATCGTCGAGCGGCTGAACCGCATTCCCGGCCTCGAAACGCGGGTCGTGGAAGCCGGCCAGGCGGACGGAGAAACCGACGGTACGCGATTGTTCACCGCGCTCGGCTCGACCCTCGCCGACGTTCCGCCCGATCGCGTCGCCGGAATCATCATGATCACCGACGGCCGCGTCCACGACGTGCCTGCGAACGCCGGCGCGCTCGGCTTCGCCGCGCCCATTCACGCGCTCATCACCGGACACAAGGACGAACGCGACCGCCGCGTCGCGCTCATCGCCGCGCCGCGCTTCGGCATCGTCGGCCAGTCGCAAACCATTACCTATCGGGTCGAGGATCACGGCGCCAACGAAACGACCGCCGAAGTCACGGTGCGTCGCGACGGCAACGTGCTGCAGACGCAGACCGTCCCGGTCGGCGAGCCGCAGAGCGTCGACATTCCGATCCCTCACGAGGGTCAGAACATCGTCGAAATCGAAGCTGTGCCGCTGCCGGGCGGCGAACTGACGCTGGTCAACAACCGCGCCGTGGTTTCGATCGACGGCGTGCGCGACAAGCTGCGGGTGCTTCTGGTGTCCGGCGAGCCCAATCCCGGCGAGCGGACTTGGCGCAACCTGCTCAAGTCGGATCCGTCCGTCGATCTCGTGCACTTCACGATACTTCGGCCGCCGGAAAAGCAGGACGGCACGCCGATCAACGAATTATCGCTGATCGCCTTCCCCACGCGCGAGTTGTTCCAGCAGAAGATCAACCAGTTTCAGCTCATCATCTTCGACCGCTACGCGCGCCAAGGCGTGCTGCCGATGATCTATTTCGACAACATCACGCGATACGTGCGCGACGGCGGCGCGGTTTTGGTCGACGCTGGACCCGACTATGCGAGCCAGTTCAGCATCTGGCACACCCCGCTCGACGCCATCCTGCCGGCGGAGCCGAGCGGCGACGTGACCGAGCAGCCGTTTCATCCGCGCTTGACCGAACTGGGCAAACGCCATCCGGTGACGCGCGGTCTGCAAGGATCCAACAGCGATCCGCCGCACTGGAGCCAGTGGTTCCGCGTCGTCGACACCGTCAACACGACCGGCACGACGGTGATGAAGGGGCCGGACGACAAGCCGCTGCTCGTGCTGTCGCACGAAGGCGAAGGCCGCGTGGCGCTTCTGCTCTCCGACCAGATGTGGCTGTGGTCGCGCGGATTCCAGGGCGGCGGCCCGCAGCTCGATCTCCTGCGCCGGCTGTCGCACTGGCTGATGAAGGAGCCCGATCTCGAGGAGGAGTCGCTGCGGCTCAAGGTGAACGGGCATAACCTCGTGGTGCAGCGGCAGACCATGGCCGACCGGGTTTCCGCCGTGACCTTGACCTCGCCCTCCGGCTCGAGCCGCGTTCTCAAGCTCGACCCGGTCCACCCCGGCCTGTGGGAAAGCACGGTCGCGGCCAACGAGCTTGGGCTATGGCGCGCGACCGACGGCAAGCTCAACGCGCTCGTCAATATCGGGCCCGCCAATCCGCTCGAATTCGCCGAGGTAACATCGACCACGAACGTGCTGGCGCCGATCGCGCAAGCGACCGGCGGCTCTTCACGCCGGCTCGACGACGGCAGCGGCCTCCACGTTCCGCGCATCGTCGCCGTGCGCTCCGGCGACACTTACCAAGGCGACGGCTGGATCGGCCTGAAGATGAGCGACGCGAGCGTTGTGCGCGGCATCGGCGTGCTGCCGGTCTTCGTCGGCCTGCTCGGCCTTTTGCTCCTGCTCGGCAGTCTCGCCGGAACCTGGGCGCGCGAGGGGCGGTGAGCTGTAGACCGGATTGCGCAGAGCGCAATCCGGGGTGGCATTTGCCAGCAACGCTGCTCCGGGATTTCGCCAAGGCAAAATCCGGGCTACGTTTGCCATTCCGCCCGAACATGCCCGGAGACGCCATCGAAGGCGCCATCGACAAGCTCGGCGACGAGGAGCCGGGCCGGATCGACTGGGCCGGGCATGATTGCGCACCCGGGCGGAATGCGCTTGAAGCCGCATTTTCCGTAATACGGCTCGTCGCCGACAAGAATCACCAACCGGTGGCCTTTCGCGCTTGCCTCCTTGAGCGCGCGCGCGATCAAGGCCTGACCGATGCCGCGCTCGCGGAACGCCGGCTCCACCGTCAGCGGACCGAGCAGGAGCGCCTTACTCTCGCCGATGCGGATGGGAGACAGCCATACCGAGCCGACCAGCAGCGTACCGATGCGAGCGATGAACGACAGATCGATGCTGTGCTCCACCTGTTCGCGCAGGCGATAGGCGGTCTTGGCATAACGGCCGGGACCGAACGTGCGTTCGTGCAGGCGTTCGATCGCCTCGGCGTCGTCTTTGCTCTCGGGCAGGATTGAAAGCGAGATGTCGTTCATCGCGCCGCCGCGTAGCATCTGGACCTCACCAGGTCCAGCGCGTCATTGCGAGCGACCCTCCTTCGCTCACTATGTGAGCGAAGGAGGGTCGCTCCACGCAATGACGCTTTAGGCTGTGCTCCATCCTTAAAGGAAAGTTGGTATAAGTTGCGGCGAAGATCAGCGGAGATGACGATGGGCCTGCTCGTCGACGGCGTCTGGCAAGAGGATGTTTCGCGCACCAAGGACGGCCATTTCATCCGGCCGACGACGCGCTATCGCAATTTCGTCACTACCGACGGCAGCCCCGGCCCAAGCGGCGATGGCGGCTTTCCGGCGGAGCGCGGCCGCTATCATCTTTATGTTTCGCTCGCCTGCCCGTGGGCGCACCGCACCCTGATTTTCCGCACGCTGAAAAAACTGCACGACGCGATCTCGGTTTCCGTCACCGAGCCGCGCTACGGCAAGACCGGCTGGGAATTCGGCGCCACGCCCGACGCCGTCAACGGCAAGTCGACGCTCGCCGAAATCTATCTGTTGGCCGATCCGCATTATAGCGGACGCGTCAGCGTGCCCGTGCTTTGGGACAAGAAGCGCCGCACCATCGTCAACAACGAATCCTCGGAAATCATTCGCATGCTCAATTCGGCGTTTGACGCGTTCACCGACGCGAAGACCGACTATTACCCGCCGGCGCTGCGCGCCGAGATCGACCGCATCAACGACATCGTTTATCCACACGTCAATAACGGCGTCTATCGCGCCGGCTTCGCCACAAGTCAGGCGGCGTATGAGGATGCCGCACGCGGGGTCTTTGTTGCCCTCGATCGGCTCGAGGAGCGGCTTTCAAGGCAGCGCTATTTGGTCGGCCGGCAAATCACCGAGGCGGACTGGCGACTGTTCCCCACGCTCATTCGCTTCGACACGGTCTATTACAGCCATTTCAAATGCAACCTGCGCCGCATCGCCGAGTATTCCAATCTTTGGAACTATCTGCGCGAGCTCTATCAGGTGCCGGGAATAGCGGAAACCGTCAGCATCGATCACATCAAGCGGCACTATTACGGCAGCCAACGTCAGGTCAATCCGACTGGCATCGTGCCGATCGGGCCGCTGATCGATTTTGGCGCGCCGCACGACCGCGGCCGCTTCGCATAAGAAAAATGCGTGCCGCCCAGTATTGGAGCGGCACGCCACATTGCCTCAAAGTCAGCCGTTAGTAGCAGATGTCGACGAGGCGCCAGCGCCAGCCGAACGGCGTCCACACGCGACGCCGCACCCAGCAATCGCCGTAACCCGAATACCACGGGCCGCCATACGCATAGAGACCGCCCCATCCCCATCCGCCGTCGAAATCAAAGTCGCGGTCGCCGCGGAACCGGTCGTGATCGCTGCGGAAGGCAAACCGGTTGTGGCCGAAGTTGTGGCCGCCATGAAAGTGACCGCCGGCGAAACCACCGGGATGACCGCCGGCGAAACCACCGGGATGGCCGCCAGCGAAACCACCGGGATGACCGCCAGCGAAACCACCGGGATGACCGCCCATTCCTCCCATGTGGCCACCGCCGCCACCCATCGCGGGTCCGGCGTGACCGCCCCCCGGGCCTGCCATTCCGCCACCATGCGGGGCGGCCATCGCACCGGTCATTGTCGCGGCGCCCAGGGCCAGGGCCGCGGCTGTTGCGAGCATCGTCTTACGCATGAAATTTCCTCCTTTTCGACGTCACACAAGGACGCCCTTGCCAGATAAAACGCTTGCGCCCCGGGATAGTTGCACGCGCGCGATGCCACATGTGGAGCTGCCGGCGGTGGGCGAAAAAGCCCGCTACCAGATTTCCGCCGCCGTCAACCCGCCCAGCACTTCGGCAACGCGCGCGCGCGTGGCAGCGGTCGTACCGTCGGGAAACGCATCGGGCGCAAAAAAGCCGTGCGCCACGATTTCGCGGTTCGGCTGCGGCGGCGCGATCTGGCAGAACGAGCGTACGACATAGAGCGCCACGTGATCGCGCCGCGCGATCCGCCGGTTCCAGTAGATGCCGAAGAGTTCCGGCGGCCCGATCAATTCGATATTGCCCTCCTCGCGCAATTCGCGCGCCAGCGCCGAGCCGAGCGTCTCGCCCGGCTCGACGCCGCCGCCGGGTAGATGCCAACCGGCCACGTAACTGTGCTTGACGAGGAAAACGCGGCCCTGCGCGTCGAATACAAGGCCGCGCACGCCAAGCGTCAGTCCGCGCGCATAGCGCCAATAAAGATGCAGGCACCGGCGGATAGCCGGCTCGAAAGGGCGGCGAATTGCGTCAATGTCCATATGAAAGTCCTACTAGCATTATTCTTTAGAAGCATTCTAAGATGGCGTCGAAACCAGGATCATCGAGAAAGAGGCGTCGCCGTGAAGCGCTTTGCCGATTTAAGCGAGCAGGAAGTCCTTGCGCTCGCCATCTCCAACGAAGACGAGGACAACCGCATCTACCGCTCCTTCGCCGACGGGCTGCGCGGCTCCTACCCGGACACCGCGCAAATGTACGACAAGATGGCCGCGGAGGAGATCGGCCATCGCGACATGCTGCTCGACCTTCACCGCGAGAAGTTCGGCGAGTTTATGCCGCTCATTCGCCGGCAGGACGTGAAGGGCTTCGTGACCCGTCATCCGCTCTGGCTCAACCGGCCGCTGGCGATCGATTCGGTGCGCAAGTTCGCCGAAGAAATGGAATACGAGACCGCGCGATTCTATCGCCGTGCAGCGGAAACGGCGCACGACGACGCCACGCGCGACCTCTTGCGCCGGCTTGCCGCGGCCGAGGACAAGCACGAAAAACTCGCCCACGAGCTCGGACAGGAGATTACGCCGAGCGAGCGCGCCGCCGAAGATCGGACCGCCAAGCGCATGTTCATGCTGCAATACGTGCAGCCCGGACTCGCCGGCCTGATGGATGGTTCGGTCTCCACGCTGGCGCCGCTCTTTGCGGCGGCATTCGCCACTCACAACACCTGGTCGACGTTCCTCGTCGGGCTCGCGGCGGCGATCGGCGCCGGCATCTCCATGGCTTTCGCCGAGGCGCTCTCCGACGACGGTTCGCTGACCGGGCGCGGCGCGCCGGTGGTGCGCGGTATCGTATGCGGCGGAATGACCGCGCTCGGCGGCATGGGCCATGCGCTGCCCTACCTCATACCTCATTTCTACGTTGCCACCTCCGTCGCCTTTGCGGTTGTCGCCGTCGAGTTGGCCGTCATCTCGTGGATCCGCACGCACTACATGGATACGCCGTTCCTGCAGGCGGCCTTTCAGGTCGTGGTCGGCGGCGTCTTGGTCTTTGCCGCCGGTATCATCATCGGCAGTTCATGACGCGGCCGCCCGCGGCGCGGCTTCATAAGCCGCTGTTAGGGGATTGATTCGCATAGCATCATGCCGCGATGTTCGTGCTTGCCCATTTGTCCGACTTGCATCTCGCCTCGCGGCCGAGTTTGGCCGAGCTTGCCGGCAAGCGCGGGCTCGGCTTCATCAATTGGCAGCGCAAGCGCAAACACATCCACCGTGCCGAAGTCCTCGATGCCATCACGCGCGATCTGAAATCGTCTGCCGCCGGCCACATCGCGGTGACCGGCGACCTGGTCAATCTCTCGCTCGCAAACGAATACCAACGCGCGCAGGCCTGGCTCGGCACTCTCGGCGCTGCGCAAGACGTCACCGTCGTTCCCGGCAACCACGACGTCTATGTGCACGGCGTCGAGCGATCACCGGCCGCGTATTGGGGCGATTACATGCGCGGCGACGACGGACTGGATCGCTTTCCGTTCGTGCGCCGGCGCGCGAATGTGGCGCTGATCGCGCTGTCCACGGGCTTGCCGACGGGACCATTCATGGCGACGGGCCGCCTCGGTCATCGGCAGCTATCCCGCCTCCCGGCAGCGCTCGACGAGACGCGCGGGCTTTTTCGCATCGTCCTCATCCATCATCCGCCGCGCAGTCCACTCAAACGCTATTTGCGGCGGCTGACCGACGCGGCGGAATTGCGCCGCATGCTTGCCGCGCATGGCGCCGAACTTTTGCTCCACGGCCACGATCATCGCCGCGCGCTCGTTTGGCTCGAAGGCCCGTGCGGAACAAAAGTTCCTGCGGTCGGCGTGCCGTCAGCCTCGGCGCTGGCGCCGCACGGCGGCGAAGATGGCGCCGGCTACAATGTTTTTCGCATCGATGGCGAGGCGGCGGCGTGGCGCTGCGAGATGATCGCGCGGCAGCGCGCGGCCGACGGCACCGTGCGCGAGGGCGCGCGGCAAATGCTTTAGTGATATCGCGTCGCGATGAGCACGCCGGCGGCGAACAAGCCCAACAGGCCGAGAAAGAAACCGAACAAAAAGGCGCCGACCGCGCGCCAGCGCCGCCTTCGGCGTTCGCGCTCGGCGGCGCTCTTCGCCACGCGCTGAATGAATTCGGGATCCTCGTCGAGCGCCCGCTGCCGCTCGACGATGCGGCGCGCCACATAGGTGGTGACCGCCTGCACGATGTCGGGGATCTCGTGCGATTCGGCGAGCACGTGGCGGCCGACGCGCGTATCGTGCAGAAAACGGTAGAGGCGCTTGTCGCGCCCCATGGCGACGTGGGCGACGGCGTCGATCCACAGCCGCGGCGTCTCGCCGCGAGTGACGCCGCGGTCGAACAGATCGACGTCGGGCGGAATCTCGGCGAACAGCGGATCGAGCGCTTCGTCCAAAAGTTCGAGCCGCGCCCGCTCGGCGTCGCGCAAGTCGACGACGACGCTGGTGCGCTCGGCCGCCTCGACGCGGGCCTGATGCACCGCCTCTTTCAGCGGCGAGACCGGCTCGGCCTCGGCCGGCGCGTCGGATTTACGTTTTCTGCCCCACATGCAGCGACTTCCCCTGAATAGAGGATACACCAATGCCTAGGGTGACAGAAAGCACCCAGATGGCGGAAACACGGCCGCTGCGGACGTTCAAAATCCGAGATTTTGCCCGAATCGGCGCCACCCGGAAGTCCGGCCTACACGCAGCGGCCGCCGTCGACCTCGACGATATTGCCGGTGAGGAATTCGGCGTCGGCCGAGGCGAGGAATAAGGCGGCGTTGGCGATGTCCTGAACGAGCGCCAAACGGCCGAACGGAATGGTGGCGATGAATTTCTCGCGCATGCCGGGCGTAGGCCCCAAAAAACTGGGCAACAGCGGCGTCTCGGTCGCGACCGGCGCGATGGCGCAGACGCGGATGCGCTCGCCTGCAAGTTCAACTGCAAGCGCCTTGGTCAGCGTATGCACGGCGCCCTTGGTGGCGGCATAGGCCGACACGCCGGGCCGCGGCCGCAGGCCCGCGGTCGAGCCGATATTGACGATGACGCCGCCGCCTGCTTTTCGGAAATGCGGCACCACCGCCTGGCAGCCGAGGAACACGCCCTTCACGTTGACCGCGAAAGTGCGGTCGTACTCGTCTTCGGTGATGTCGAGCATCGGCTTGTTGACGTGCGTGGTGCCGGCATTGTTGACCAGAATATCGAGCGCGCCGAACGCCGCCAGCGTCTCGCCGACCGCCGCCGCGAAACTGGCCTTGCTCGTCACGTCGCAGCGCAGCGCGATGGCGTTGTTGCCGATGGCGCGCGCGGCGGATTTGGCCGCGTCGAAATCGATGTCGGAAAGCGCGACGCGCGCGCCCTCGCGCGCGTAAGTCTCGGCGATGCATTGTCCGATGCCCGATCCGGCCCCGGTCACGAGTGCGGACTTGTTTTCGAGACGCATGATGCTACGCCGCCCGCGCGCGACGGCCGCGGCTTGTTCGGGAGACTCGCGGCGATGAGCGAGGCGCAATTTTACCCAGCTTTGCGGCAAGCACACGCTTGGCGCTTTCCAGCTCGTAAGCTGCCTGCAGATTCATCCAAAACTCCGCGGTAGTGCCAAAATAGCGGGAGAGCCGCAGCGCCGTATCGGCCGTCAATGCGGTTTCTTCCCGAACCAAGCGTTCGATACGCGTGCGCGGGACGCCAAGCGCTCTGGCAATGGCATAAGGCGAAAGCTTCAACGGCGCCAAAAATTCCTCCCGCAGCACCTCGCCGACATGAAGCGGCGGCAGCCGGCGAAAATTCGGATCGATCTCAGTGGTAGTCGACGACTTCGACATCGTGGGCTCCATCGTCCATCCAAACGAAACATATCCGCCATTGATCGTTGACACGAATCGACCATTGACCGGCTCGACCGCCCTTCAGCTTCTCAAGCCGATTCCCGGGCGGCTCCGCGAGATCGCGCACAGCGATTGCTGCATCGATCGCACGCAACTTGCGTCGAGCGACCCGGACAAGATCCGGCGGAAAGCCCTTTGGACATAGTCCATCGAATAAAACCGGACCGCGCCGATCCCTGAAGCTTCGGATCGCCATCCGTTCCGTCCCTCATGTATCACGCTATGATACATCGACGAAAGACTGTTTGTCACCAAGCTTGCGGTATTGCCCGGACGCAAGCGGGAGTGGGCAGCATGATCGCAGCGCTACTTCTTCTCAGAGGCCCCCTCCACCGCCCTTCCGCCTTCGCGCTCCGCGCTTCGGCGGACTCATACCCGCCGTAGCTCGCCGCAGCGAGCGAAGGCGGGTCGGGCGGCCCCCCTCCCCCGCTTTCGCGGGGGCGGACGAAGAAAAAGTGCCCGTCGCGCCAGCTCTTCATCCTGCCCCGCGAAGCGGGGAAGGGGGACCGCCCCGAAGGGGCGGTGGAAGGGGCCTCGGCCTCGATGCAACGCAAATCGTTTTCGCGACGCTTCAGAACCGTAGCCCGGAGCGCGCAAAGCGCGATCCGGGATGGGACGTGAGGAAATCCGTATCCGGCGTCGGGCTCGACCCCCGGATTGCGCGACCCTCCTACGCTCGCTATGCGAGCTTCGAAGGGTTCGAGTCCACCGTAGCGCGGAGCGCGTAGGTGGAAGCGCAATCCGGGCTACAGGCTATTTCAGCTCCGCGATTTGCCGGTCGAACCAGGCCAGGTCCTGTTTCCATTGCGACCAGTCCGGAAATCGCGCGACGAGGGGCGCAACGATGGCGCGGCCGGCGGCGAGGGCCTCGCGCGCCTGCGCCGGCTGCGCTGCCTTGCGATAGGCGAAGGCAAGCTTTGCGTACGACACCGACAGATCGCGCTGCCAGCCGGCGTTGCCGGGGTCGGCCTGCGCCAGACGGTCGGCAATCGCGAGCCCGTCGCGGTAGGATTTCAGCGCATCGGGCAGATTGCCCTGCGCCACCTGCACGTCGCCGACCTTGTTGTACGACACCGACAGATCGCGCTGCCAGCCGGCGTTGCCGGGGTCGGCCTGCGCCAGACGGTCGGCAATCGCGAGCCCGTCGCGGTAGGATTTCAGCGCGTCGCCGCTGCGGCCGAGCGTGACGAGGGTGTCGCCGGCCATCGTGTATGCGTAAGCTTCGTCCGCCCGTCCGGCATCGCCGACGGCATCGGCGAGACGCGCCGTCATCCGCCACCAGGACAGCGCGCTCTCCCATGCGTAGGCGGCTGCTCGCTGCTCGGCGACCTTGTACAACGCCGCTCGCACCGCCGACCACGGCTCCAAATCCAGCGAGCCGCGAACCTCGGGCGCGGGCAGCCGGGCCACCTGCGCCGGCAGCTCGACCACGCAGAACCGATCGAGCTCGCCGGCATCGGGCTCGCTCGCCCATTGCCGGAAGCCGCCCCAAAGAGCTTCGGCGAGGCGTCGCGTTCCTTCGGCCTGGTCGACGACGAAGTCCGCCCCGGCTTTTTGCGGATCGATCAGCCAATCGCGCAGGCTCTTGTGGAACGGCGTGACGCCCGCCGCGCGGCGCTCGAACAGGCTGGGCAGGTTTTGCAGCATGCGCGCCGCCTCGCGCACCGGCCAGCCGAATATCCGCGTGAGCCACGGCTCCGGCACCGGGTGCTCGGCGGCGGCGATGACTTCCAGCACCGGCACGTAGGGCTCGTAGGATTGGCGATCCGGAAAAAAGCGGCGGAACCAGCTTTCGTAGAGGCCGACGAGTCCTTGCGGCAGGCCTTCCGGCGCGTCGAGGCGCAGCGTTTTCTCCGCCACCGCCTCGCGCAACATGCGCAGGTAGAGGAAATTTCCCTCCGATGCGGCGGCGATGCGGCCGAGCAGATTTTCGCTCTGTCCCACCGGCAGGTTTTGCGTCGCCAGCCAGTCGCGAATGTAGGCCCGAACGTCTTCGAGATTCTCCGCCGACTCCGCCTCGATCTGCACCGGCTGCAAGCCGGCGAACTGGCGCTTGATCGGCTCCTCCGGCCGGCTGGTCACCACGATGGCGATCCAGGCCGGAAGTTTTTGCGCGTCCGCCCGCAAAATCTCCGTCAGTTCGCTGCGGCCGTCGCGCACCGTCTCGTCGAGGCCGTCGATGACGACGAGTAGGCGGTTGGCGCTGCGCCCGCCGTCGATGGCGCGATGGAGCGGCTCGACGAGCAGCCAGGAAAACAATGCGGCCGGATTTTTGCGCTTCACCTCCTCGCCGTCGGGGTCCTGGCTTTTCAGCCGGTCGAGCAGCAGCCGGCGATAGTCCGGCAGCCGGGTCGCGATCTGGAAGGCGAGCGTGCGGATGACGCGGCCGGCGTCGCGCCGGTCGTCGTCGTTGTAGCGGCAGAGATTGATGCCGATGACGTTGATCTTATTGTAGTGGGCGAGCCAGGCCGCGAACGCGCTCTTGCCGGCGCCGGCGCCGCCGCTGAGCCAGAACAGCCGCGAGTCCCTCGTCGACCGCTGCCACTCGTCGAGCCGGGCCCGCAGCCACTCCCGGCCGACGAAGCCGTCGACCAGCACGCCGATGTCGGCCGCCTGGGAGACCGGCACGAGGCGGCGGTCGAGCTCGGCGATCTCGCCGGCGAAACGCCGCGTCGCCGGACTGGCGAGAGCGGCAAGCAGCTCGTCGAGCTTCGCGCGGTACCAGCTCTCGAACGCCGCGCCGCCGGCGGCCTCCCGCTCCGCCCAGTCGTGCATGTCCAGCCATTGGATGTGGCTGACCGAAACCGGCACCCCCGCCCCGCCTTCGAGCAGCACGGTCGCGATCGCCCCGCCCTTCTCGTGCAGCGCGATGCCGAGCCCGTCGAGGCACACGCCGGGATCGCGCACCGAATATTTTGACAGGAAGCCGAGAACCCAGTCGGAGTCCTTGAGGCCGTCGACGATGCTGCGTCGCCAGTCTTCGCCAGCCTTGATCTCGGTCTCGTCCTTCCACACCTCGTAGCCGGCGGCCTTGAGGTCGCGTTCGATGCGATCGACGATCGGCTTGTTCCGATCGCGGCCGTAGCTGATGAAGATCTTCATCGCGGCTGCTCCGCCCGATGCCCCGGATCCAGTAGCTTCAACAAACCCGCTCCGCCTGTCACGGCATTACTTGCCGGATTCGGCGCGGGCCATCGCCTGGAAAATGGCAAGCCGCTTCTCGGTCTCCTGCAGCGCCGGATCGGTCCGTGCTCCTCGCTTTCGCTCAGACCCGCATGTGGGATATTTCCCATCAGTCCGCCCACTCCATGAGTGGGCCATTTTGTGGTTGACGCCCGCCAAGCCTCTTGGTTCGCTTGGCAGCCGAAAAACCGCGCGAAAGGCAAAACAACGCGGCACCGCGAAGCTTTGGGGAGCGGCCAGGTTGCGATGAACGCCCAGCAACTGCTTGCGGAAATTTCGGATTATTGCCGGCAGACCGGGCTTGCCGAATCGACCTTCGGCCGGCGCGCGGTCAACGACGGCAAGCTCGCGGCGCGGCTGCGCAACGGCGGGCGCATCACCACCGACACGCTCGACCGCATCCACAATTTCATGGCGGCAAACCCCGCCCACGGGCGTCCAACGATCATTGAACGGCCGCGTGAGCCGCGCACCGTTGCAGCGTCCGCGCCCGCCGCCGCGGCTACGGCGGCCGCGGCGGCAAAGCCGAGCGACCCGCAGCGCAATTTCCGCTTTTTCGACAACCGGCAAAAGTATCTGCTCTTCGTCAATACCTGCAGCGAGAAATGGGAAGTGGCGAGCCGCGTCTCCGACGAGCTTGCCCACATCCATCCGCGGCCGCCGGCGGTGCGCGTGTTCGACGCCGGCGCCGGCGACGGCTCAGTGCTCACGCGCGCGATGCGCGCCATGCACGACCGCTTTCCGACCATGCCGTTCTACCTGGTCGGCAAGGAGATCAGCCTCGAAGACGTGCGGCTGACGCTGCAGAAAACTGCGGACCGCTTTTTCGAGCATCCGGCGACGGTTCTGGTGCTCACCAATCTCGCCTACGCGGACGCGCCGTGGCTGCACGTGAAATCGCTCAACGCGGCGTCGAGTCTGGTCTGGCACGAGCTGCCGCTTCTGGGCAATTCCGCGCACCGCTTCGAGCAACAAATCATCGATCTCGAGCCGTTTTTGGCGCACAACTGGAAAGCCGGCGTGAGCGCGCGCACCGGCAATCCGATCTACGAGCGTCCGGTCGTGCTCGTGATCTATCGCGAGGACCACCGCTTCCTGCTCGATCCGATCATTCCCAAGCCCGGCGGCACGATCGCCAATTACGATCTCGTCATCGCCTCGCAGCCCTATCGGGCGCGCGCTTCGCTCGAATTCAAGGCCAAGCGCGTGATCGGGCCGCTCGCCCGCGCGCTCGGCCCGGGCGGGCGGCTGATTGCCATCCATTCGCACGGCCACGATCCCGGCATGGAGATCATCCAAAGAGTCTGGCCGGGGGACAATCCGTTCATCCACGACCGCCATCAGATTCTCAAGGCGGTCAAGCACGAGCTTGGCAGCGCCGGCCGCGAGCTCAATTTCAACGCCTATGCCGACAACCGCTCCCTGTTCCGCTACGTCATGCATACGCTGCCGACGGAAATTTCCGAATCGATCGGCACCTCGACCCTATTCGCCGCCTGGAACGCGGCCATCTATGTGGCCCAGGTCGAGGACGACCGGCTTGCCGACGTGGTCGCCGACGGCCGCTATATCGAGGCCACGCGCGCGGTGTTGCGCGAGCGCGGCGGCTTGTGGTTTTTCGATGAGTCCTACGTGATCTCGCGAAGGCGGGCTTAATTTTTCATCCTCCCCCGCTCCGCTCCCGCTTCGCGGGGGCGGATAAGATCGCTACAATGGCTTCCAACAGGAGCCGGGCATGCATTTCGTCGTCCACGCGCTCGATAAGAAAGACATTCTGCCGACGCGGGCCAAGCACTACCGCGACCATCGCATCCACCTCGACCGTTCCGAGGAGTACGGCGTCGACGTGGTCACCGCCGGCACGCTCGTCGCCGACGACGGCGAGACGCCGGTCGGCAGCATTTTCGTCATCGACGCCAAAGACCGCGCCGCCGTCGACGCCTTCACCCGCAGCGATCCCTATCACCTCAACGGCGTGTGGGAGCGCGTCGACATCCACGGCTACAACAAGAAGCGCGGCACCCCGATCGCGAGTCGGAGATAATTTTCATCCTTCGCCGCGAAAGCGGGGGAGGATATTACGCCTTCTCGCGCAACCCCAGCCGTTGCAGCCGGCCGATCACCCCGTCGCAGAAGAACGGCAGTTCGTCGATGTAGTTGACCAGCGAGATGGCGATGCCGGTGAGCCCGGCCTTGCTCAGGTCGGCGAGCGCCGCGGCGACGCGGTCGGGGTCGCCGACGATCGGCAGCCCGCCCATGCCCTGCGCGTATTGATTGCGCTTGGTCACGTATTCCTGCATCGGCACGGTTTGCGGCGAAATATTCTTCAGCGCCAAAATGCCGTCGACGGCGGACCAGTCGGCGTGCTCGACGATGCAATGGTGGAAATAATCTTCCGCTTCCTTCTGTGTCGGCCTGCAGGTGACGACGCCGACCGTGTAGCAGCCGATCTCGCGCCCCTGCGCGCGCGCCGCTTCTTTCGCGGTGCGGACTTTTTGCGCGGTGTCATCGAGCGACGTGCGCGAGGCTTGCAGGAAGAACGCATCGCAGTTTTTGACGGCAAAAGCCTGGCCGGTCGCCGAAGAGCCGGCATTCATGATCACCGGCCGCGCGCCGCCGAAGGGTTTCGGTTTGCCGCGAATGCCTTTCATGTGCAGATATTTGCCGTCGAAAGCGAAATTTTCGCGATCGGACCAGATCATCTTGATGACGTCGATCCATTCCTGCGCGTACTCGTAGCGGTCCTCGTGCGCACGCTGCTCGACGCCGAACATGTCGAACTCGCCCTCGTTCCAGCCGACCACAATGTTCAGCCCGAAACGTCCCTCGCCGATGTGATCGGCAGTGACCATTTCCTTCGCCGCTACGACCGGATTGAAGATCGGCGCGTGCACGGTGCCGAACACGGTGATGCGCCTGGTCGTGGCGAGGAGCCCGGTCGCCCAGGTGATCGTTTCCAGCGTGGTGCCTTGATAGTCGGTGTCGCCGCCATAGCCCTTCCAGCGCCCGATCGGCAGCAGAAAGTCGATGCCGGCCTCGTCCGATATCTGCGCCAACCTTTTGTTGTCCGGCCAATTGCCCGACCAGCGCTCGGGAACGAGCGTCACCGCGCGCCCGGACGAGCAATTGGGGCCGAACAGGCCGATCTGCAGCTTGTTGTTGCCATGCATCGCACGGCGCGCCTTAAGCGACGCATCGCGCACGGTGGTTTGGGGAGCGTGCACTTGCTAAGCCTCGTGTGACTGAGCCTACATCATGTCATCGGCATTAAGCACCAACCCACCGCCTTGTCATCATCCGCGCAAGCGGATGATCCAGTATACGGAATGGTCTGGTGTCAGACCGCATTGCGCAAAGCGCAATCCGGGACTAATCCCGTCGCCACGGCTCCCCGCTCAGGAACAATGACGCACCCGTGGCTTGGCGAGGAATGCGCTGCGAATGGTTCGCTCAGCTGGATCTTGCCCTAAGCATCGATGATCCAAACAATCGATATTTTCTCGCCATTCCAACTCGGCCCGCTCACCTTGCCGAACCGCGTGGCGATGGCGCCGATGACGCGCAACCGCGCCGGGCCGGGTAACGCGCCGACCGCGCTCAATGCCGCCTATTACGCGCAGCGCGCCGGCACCGGGCTGATCGTCGCCGAAGCGAGCCAAGTGTCGCCGCAGGGCCTCGGCTATCCCGGCACGCCCGGCATTCATAGCGCCGAACAGATCGCCGGCTGGAAGCTCGTCACCGACGCGGTGCATGCGGCCGGCGGGCGGATTTTTCTGCAGCTCTGGCATGTCGGGCGCATCTCGCACCCCTCGCTGCAGCCGGGCGGCGCGCTGCCGGTGGCACCCTCGGCGATCGCGCCAGCGGGTCAGGCGTGGACGCTCGAAGGCATGAAGCCCTACGTGACGCCGCGCGCGCTGGAGGCCGCGGAAATTCCCGAAATAATCGAGCAGTTCCGCCAAGGCGCGGCGAACGCCAAGGCGGCGGGCTTCGACGGCGTCGAAGTGCACGCCGCCCACGGCTATCTGCTCGACCAGTTCTTGCGCGACAAGACCAACCGGCGCACCGACGCTTACGGCGGCAGCGCGGCGAACCGGGCGCGCATCGTCGTCGAGGTCATGGAGGCGGTAGCGGGCGTATGGGGCGGCGAGCGTGTCGGCGTGCATCTGTCGCCCACCAATCTTCCCTTCAACGATATTTCCGACAGCGACCCGGCGCAAACCTTTTCCACCGCGGTGCGCGCGCTCGACCGGCTCGGCCTCGGCTACTTGCATCTGGTCGAGCCGGGACCGGCCGATCCGGCCCCCTCCCTACCCTCCCCCGCAAGCGGGCGAGGGATGGGCGGGGGGCGGCTCGATGCGACATTCTTTCGTCCGCTGTGGCGCAGTGCGCTCATTGCCAACAAGGCTTACGACCTTGACCGCGCCAACGCGGTACTACGGAGCGGCAACGCCGATCTCGTCTCGTTCGCGACGCTGTTCATCGCCAATCCCGATTTGCCCGAACGTTTTCGACGCGGCGCTCCGTTCAATCCATCGGATCGCAAGACGTTCTACGGGGGCGGAGCGGCGGGCTACACGGATTATTCGACGCTGTGAAATTAGTCCTCCCCATTGTGGGGAAAGAAATTACGCCCCAAGTTTTTCGGCCAAATTTTCGAGACTGCTCGCGGCAATATCGACCGGCTCTTTCGGCGCCGTCTCGCCGCGGCCGGGGCCGTGCTCGTTGGGACGCGCGATATGGGCGGTGCGCAGGCCGAGCGCGGCGGCGGCCATGAGATCTTTGGTGTGCGCGGCGACCATCATGCACTCTTGCGGCGGCAGGTCGAACGCTTCGGCCGCGGCGAGGTAGACGCGCGGCTTCGGCTTGTAGTCGCCGGCGATCTCGGCGCCGAGGACGGCGTCCCAGGGGAAATTGTTGCGCCGCGCGAGGTCGACCATCAGCGAAATATTGCCGTTCGAAACCGGCGCCAGCCAATAGCGGCGCTTGAGCCGCGCGAGGCCGGGCGCCACGTCGGGCCAGGCGTCGAGGCGGTGCCAGGCGAGGTTGAGGTTCTGGCGATCCTTTTCACTGAGCTTGTCGATACGAAAACGCGGCAGGATGAGTTCGAGGTTGCGCCGATGCAGCACGTCGAGCTTGCAGAAGGGGATGCGGCCTGAGCGTACCTCGTCCATCGCGCCCTGGTATTCGCCGCGCCAGGCGTCGGCGAAGGCGAGCCAGTCGAGCGCAAGATCTTGCGGCTCCAGCACCGGCTCGAGCATCGCCTTGGCCTCGCGCGCAATCGACGTGCGCCAATCGACCAAGGTGCCGAACACATCGAAGAACAGCGCTTTGACCGCGACCGCCATGCGTCAGAGTCCTAGCGCAATTGCGGCCGGAATGCCAAAAAGAACACCCGACCGGCTTAACTTTTAAGGAATGACGATGTCCGAACAACCGATATCCGAAAAGCAACGATGGGAGACGCGGTTTCGCGCGCCGGAATATATCTTCGGCAAGGCGCCGAACGCGTTCCTCAAGGCGCAGGCGCACCGCTTGCGCGCTGGGCAGACCGCGCTCTCGGTGGCCGACGGCGAAGGCCGTAACGGCGTCTGGCTCGCGGAGCAGGGCCTGGACGTGCTCACGATCGACTATTCTCCGGCGGCGCTCGCCAAGGCACGCGCTTTGGCGCAAGAGCGCGGCGTGCGGCTGCGCACGGAAGTCACCGATGTTTTTGCTTGGCGCTGGCCGAGGGACGCGTTCGATGTGATCGCGGCGATCTTCATCTTCGCCGCGCCCGCCGAGCGGCCTGCGTTCTTCGCCAATCTCAAGGGCGCGCTCAAGCCCGGCGGGCTCCTGCTCATGCAGGGCTACCGCCCCGAGCAATTGAGCTACCGCACCGGCGGTCCGCCCGACGCCGAGCGGCTTTATACGCGCTCGATCCTCGAAGCAGGCTTCGGCGACATGGCGGAGCTCGACATAAGCGAACATGACAGCGCGATCAGCGAAGGCAGCGCGCATGTCGGCATGTCCGCCCTCATCGACCTTGTCGCCAGGAAATAAAGCTCTTCCATATCTACGATCAGCAAATACCAGCAATGGAGAACTTGATGCCCGATGTCATCGCAGAGACGCTGCACGAATTGATCGTGGCCACGCGCATTCTCGCCAACGAAAAAGTGCTCGACGCATTCGGCCACGTCAGCGTGCGCCATCCGCGCGACCCGCAGCGCTATTTCATTCCGCGCCATCGCGCGCCGGAATTGGCGGAAATGTCCGACCTGGTCGAACTTACTCTTAACTCCGAGCCGGTGCGGCCGATAGAATTCCGCCTCTACAGCGAAAAAGTGATCCACGGCGAAATCTACAAGGCGCGGCCCGATGTCAACGCGGTCTGCCACCACCACGCCCACACAGTGCTGCCCTTTGCCATATCGGGGCAGCAGATCGTGCCGGACTTTCATCTCGGCGCGGTGGTCGGCCATGTGCCGTTCTGGGATCAGCGCGACGAGTTCGGCGACACCAACATGCTGGTGGTCAAGCCGGAGGAAGGCGCCTCCCTCGCGCGCGCGCTCGGGCCGAACTGGATGGTGCTGATGCGCCGCCACGGCGCGACCGTCGCCGGAACCGGCATCCGCGAACTGATCTTCCGCACCGTGTTCGGCTCCGATAATTGCAAATTGCTGAGCCAAGCCATGGCCATGGGCCGCGTCGATTCACTCTCGCCCGGCGAAGCCAAGCTGACTTCGGCGCATCAATTGCGCCCGCCCTCAACCAATCGGGCTTGGGATTATTGGGTGCGCCGGGTCGAGAAGGCCGGCCTGATGCCGGCGAAGGGCGGCCGCGAAGCCAGCGCCAAAAGCGGCGCGGCGTCGGCCAAGCGCCCCGCACCGAAGTCCGCTAAGAAGAGTGCCGCCAAAGGCCGAAGCAAGAAGCGCCGCTAGACACACCCCAAAGAGGAAATCATGGCCAAGAGTATGCAATCGCCGCGCCTGCCCAAGCTCTCCGAGGAAGGCCTGACGGCCGAACAGCGGGCGCTGGCCGAATCCATCAAGTCCGGCCCGCGCGGCCAATTCAAGATGGCCGGCCCGTTCGCCATCTATCTGCACTCGCCCGCGTTCGGCGAACTGGCGCAACGGCTCGGCGGACATCTGCGCTTTAAGACCGGCGTGCCGCCGCGGCTGTCCGAGTTCGCCATCCTGGTCACCGCGGCGCACTGGAAAGCGCAATACGAATGGGCGATGCACGCGCCGATGGCGGAGAAACAAGGCGTCAAGCCGCAAACCATCCGCGACATCCAGGCCGGACGGCCGCCGAAATCGGCGCCGCGCGACGAGATGGCGATCTACGCCTTCGTCAAGGAGCTTTATGCCAAGCGGCGCGTCAGCCAACCCACTTTCAAGCGCGCGCAAAAGCTGCTTGGCGATGCCGGCACGGTCGAACTGGTCGGCATCCTCGGCTATTACGCGATGGTGTCGATGACGCTCAACACCTTCATGGCACCATTGCCCGAGGGCATGGCGGCGCCGTTCCGCGAGCCGTAATTGTAGGATGGGTTGAATCGCGGTAGGGACGCTCATTGCTGAGCGCCCCCCGCACAGAACCGTACGTGCCCGATTAAGGCATACGGCTCCCACCTTGGGTGTTTGACGGCGAAGCGGCGGTCGGGCCATGGATGA
>Ga0102924_1000118_pt1 | contig 93623 bp, 79 predicted proteins | sample PaiPotPPM11metaG_FD_80116 | JGI IMG/M metagenome (GOLD analysis project Ga0102924, IMG submission 80116) | Iron sulfur acid spring bacterial and archeal communities from Banff, Canada, to study Microbial Dark Matter (Phase II) - Paint Pots PPM... ...
GCATGAGATTGTCGCCATCCTCAAGCGGCTCGGGTTCGAGTTGGCACCTGAGCCAGATTCGCTGCCCGAATTCTTGGTGCGGATTCCCACCTGGCGTCTCGACATAGAGCGAGAGATTGACTTGATTGAAGAGATTGCCCGCCTCCACGGATACAACAACTTTCCGAATTCGCTGCCCGCGTTTGCGGGGGCTGTGGTGGAAGACCCGAAAGCCGCAAAACAAGCGAAGCTGCGCTCTTCCCTGCTAGCGCTCGGTCACAACGAAACAGTTTCACTGAGCTTTCTCTCTCACAAAGACGCGGAGACATTTTCGTCGACGCCACTGGTGGAAATCGCTAATCCGCTGAGCGAAGAAGCGTCGCTGATGCGGAGCTCACTCGTGCCCGGCATGCTGGATATGCTTGCTTACAATTTGAACCGCGGAACGGAAAATGTGCGGCTCTTTGAAATTGGGGACATCTACGAAGCCTCCGGCACAATCACGGCGGAACACCGTCGCATCTGCGTAGGCGCAACTCGCCAAGCGCTGGAGCACGAGCTGCCGCAAGGGGATTTGTTGGATAAGAGTAAGGCCATATCTGATCTGGACGTGTTCCGCTCCTTCAAAGGAGACGTGACCACATTGCTGGGAAATTTTCAACAGCGTGAGTTGTCCTTCGACTCGGAAACCGCTGAGTATTATCAGCCGGGCCGGTCGGCGCGAGCTCTGCTCGATGGAGAAACGGTTGCGCAATTCGGACCGATTGATTCCCAGATCGCGGCCGGGCGCAAGCTGCGGCAGGAAGTTTTTATCGCAGAGGTATTCGCCGACCGCCTTTACGCCCGACCTCCGCGCCAGCTTCTTTACCAACCCTTGGCAAAGTTCCCCGGGGTGGAGCGCGATTTCTCGTTTGTGTTCCGGGACGAAATCACGTTCGACAAGATGGAGGCTGCCATTCGCGCGATCCACCTCTCGGATTTGCGCAGCTTTGTTCCAGTCGAGATTTTCCGCGGCGGAGCAGTTCCTGCAGGCAGCTATTCGATCCTGCTGCGAGCAAAATTTCAATCGCTTGAGCGCACTCTCCGCGAGGATGAAGTCAACGAGTGGTCGGCAAAGATCGTTAACGCGCTCGTCGAACTCGGCGGGACGCAGAGGGCATAGGTTTCCTCTGTGAAACTCTGTGTCCTCTTCTGTGTCCTCTGTGGTTAAAGGTTTTAAAATCTCAGCCACGGAGGACACAGAGTTTCACAGAGGAAATTCTCCGCCATCCGCAACTAAAATAGGCATTAAGCATGGCCGACTCCGTCAAGCTCATCGAGTGCCCTCGCGATGCCTGGCAAGGTTTACAGGGTCAAATTCCGGCTGACCTGAAACTCACTTATCTGAATGCCTTGATCAGCGCCGCCTTCAAACACATTGATGCAGTGTCGTTCGTCTCGGCGAAAGCGGTTCCGCAGATGGCAGATTCTGAGGAAGTGCTCAAGGAACTTGACCCTCCAGATGACGTCGAAATCATTGGCATCGTGGTCAATGAAAAAGGCGCGCAGCGTGCGATCAACACCCAAGCGGTAAGCACGATTGGGTTCCCGTATTCGGTATCGCCTACCTTCCTGCAAAATAATCAGCGCCAAACACCAGAGGAATCGCTGGAAGAGCTAGAGCAGGTTCAAAAGAAAGCTGACGACGCGGGCCTCGACCTTGTGGTTTACATTTCGATGGCGTTCGGTAATCCCTATGGCGACCCGTGGAACGTTGAAGAAATAGTGAGCGCAGTGGACATTCTCGAATCCAGCGGGATCAAAACGATTTCGCTTGCCGATACAGTGGGCTTAGCCTCCGCGGAGCAGATCAGCGAACTAATCTCTGCCGTCATAGAAAAGTATGCCTACCTCGAAATTGGAGCACATCTGCACAGCCGGCCCGAACTGGGGGAGGAAAAAATTCTGGCTGCTTATGACGCCGGGTGCCGCCGTTTCGACTCCGCCATTGGCGGCCTGGGGGGGTGTCCGTTCGCGCAGGATGCGCTCGTGGGAAACATCCCTACCGAACGCGTTGTGGAAGCTCTGAAGCAACGCGATGCCGAATTGCCAAAACTCAGGTCATTGGATACGTTGCTGAGAGCCTCGGCTGAAATTGCGGCCAGGTACACGCTTTCACACGCCGCCGATTAGACCGGCCACTTCAAAAAACTTACGAATCAAAAAGACTATCCGGACTTGTAAGTCTTGAAGCCAGCCCGCTCCATTCCCCGTTGCGCTTCGGGATTTTCCATAAAAACTTTCCAGACGTAGCCGGAGCGGGCATTCTCCGCCATGACCATGGTGATCCCGGCATCGATTCCAACCACATCGGTGTCATACCAATTCTTCAGCGGATTCAGTGCGTCCACAAATCCGTAGCTACTCCAGGTCTGCGGATATCGATTGCGAATAGTGCGCAACACCTGAATAGTCTCTTGCGGCAGAAACGGCAGTGATCCGCCTGCAGCATGAGGAGCTATCGTGCCATCGATCGGGCCTGTCGCCGGCGGGCCGCCCCATACAACGTAACCATTGGGCGAATCCGAAGCCGTGATTCCCCAAAGGTCGGCGCTGAAATCCGGGAATTGCCGGTGCAATTCCATGCAGAAGCGGCGATGTACTCTCGTCGCCACAACAGAGTTCTGGAAATAGTCCGCATATTTATCGCGCTTGCCGCGAAAATCAAACCATGCCTGCGAGTATTGATGCACAAACAGCGGCGCGAACGACCCAATGTACCGCATGCCCTCGTAGTCAAACGGGATTCGCTTCCAGGCGTCCCAGGCTTCGGTTCGCAAGGGATACGTCGGCGAACCAAGACCGAGCAGGTACATCATCATCATCTCGTTGTAGTAGTCCCAGCGATAGGGCAGGAAGCCGACTTCCGGCAACCAGCCATGAGAAAGCAACGAAGTGTCTTCCGAGAGCCACGTCCATTCCACCCGGTTGCTGATGGAGTGCGCTAGCAGCGTTATATCAGTATCGCGAAAATGAGTGCGGCAGGTGAGGATGCCGCAAAGCAAAATCGCGGTATCAATCGACGATATTTCGGAATCCCAAACCCTCTCGCCAGTGTTGATGTTGGCAAAGTGATAGAAGAAGCCACGATGGTGCGGCAGCTTATCGCGCAAGAACCTCAGAGTTGTGAGAACGCGCGCCTTGGCGTCGCTGCGAGAAATATATCCGCGCATATCTCCGATACATAGCGCGGTCAGGCCAAATCCGGTGGCGGCAATGCTGGCGACGATGGTGCTATCGCTCGCGGCTTTGCGGGCGTTGCAGCGGTCTTTTACCAAACCAGTCTCCGGGCTGGCTTGCTCGAAAAAATAGCAACAGGTAAGGCGTTCTAAATCATCGAGAAGCTGCTCATCTTCAGCAGAGAATGGCGAGGCCGGTGCTACCGGGGACCGCGGCGGCGATGGACGGACAGGCGATTGGCCAAAAACAGAAAATGGCCGACTGAAAGGTGCCAGAGCGGCCGCGCTCCCTAGGCTTTTGAGAAGCTGCCGCCGCGAAAACCGAGAACCCCTTCGCACTGAACGATGTTAAACGATCTTCCCATCTGCAAAAGCGTAAAGGATTGACTTAAATGGAACTATGCCTGCGGCGGTAATCGCGGCATGATATTGGTAGGTGAAGATGAGTAGGAACAGTAAAGCCGCTACGATCTTTATCTTGCTGCTTGCGGGCGCGGCCGTAGCGGTGTGGGGAGTGCGTCACATCAAGAATCGCACCACCACCCTGCGCGGGGCTGTGATAACGGCAAACCCCGATCCCCGCAAGCAGTTGCCGATTGCGGGAGCGGAGATCACCGCGACCGACGGCATCTCCGTGGTGAAAACAGCTTCCGATTCCTCCGGATTATTCGCCATTGTGCTGCGCAAGCGAATCTTTCGTGGCCACTTAATCACATTGCGCTTTCGCCATATGGATTACGAGCCGCTCAATATGAGCGTGCTCGCTTCCGACAAAATTTATCTCGCCGAAATGGTGCCGATCCAATCGGAGAAGCCGATCGCACGCAGCCTGGCTACGCAGACGATCTCAAATAATGTCGTGGTGAAGTACTCAATCAAAACTGCGACCGTGGTCAACATTGGCAGCGCGGTACGTTCCTTTGAGGTCCCAAACAAGGGCAATCAACCATGCAGCGAGCGGCCTCCATGCTCGCCCGATGGAAAATGGAAGGCGGCGGTAGGATCGGCCACTCTCGACGCTGGAGTTGCTAACGAGTTCCGTAATGTTCGTGCCTCTTGCATAGCCGGGCCATGTCCGTTCACCAAGATTGAGTCGCCCGACCCACAGGAAGATGGACGCATGATCACAATCAAAGCCATGGTTTGGTCGGATACCGCCACGTTCCTCGTAGAGGCCGAGGTTGTCCATCCGATGATGAGCGACCTGGTGCGAAATTCTTATCCGGTAATTTTTGGCGACGCTCTGAATTTTACGTTGCCTCCGGTGGCCGAAGGCGTAAGTCTCCAGGCTGACCTCAATGGGGAAACCATCGTCTTTCCGCTCGGACCGGCGCTCATCCTAAGCTGGGCCGATTGCAACGTCCGCGCAAACCCCGATCAAACCCGTGTTTACCGTTGCACCCTGAAGCCGGAGTACCGCTGGACGCACTCTACAACCTAGGTTTGGGGTTGACGACGTACGTCTCGCCAGCGTAGAAGAAGGTCTTTGGCCCTAGTTCCAGAAACTCAGGGTCCTGCTTCGGAGGTGTTCCATGTTGCACGCCAATTCTCGTTTATTCCTGACCAGCTTATTTTTCGGTTTGTTGCTCTTGGCTTCGTCAGCCTCGGCCCAGTATCGCGCTTCCCTGCGCGGAACCGTCACTGATACTCAGGGGGCGGTGGTTACCGACGTAAAGGTGACTCTGGTGGACACGAACACGAGCCGTACCTTGGTGTCGATCTCGGATCCCAACGGCATTTACCAGTTCAACGCACTGCCGGTGGCGCCCTACCGTCTGACGGCTGAGGCGAAGGGCTTCAAGCAAAAGGTGCTTGAAAACGTGGTGATCATCCCCGATCAGCCCAATGCCCTGGACGTGCAACTTGATGTGGGCGCAATTACAGATACCATCACGGTGTCGGGCACAACCGAAGCGTTAGACACGGAGACGGCCACCGTAAGTGGCACGATTAGTGAGAACCAGATTCAGCATATGCCATCGTTCGGACGCGACGTCTTTCAACTGACCCAGTTGGCGCCTGGCGTCTTTGGCGATGGCGCGCAGGGAAACGGCGGCGGCGGCCATAATCTTCCCGGCACACAGGGCCCTGGTGGAACCGGCGGCAACGCAGGTATTTTCCAGACCGAAAACGGGCCCCAAGCAGTCGCGGCCGGCCAGCAGTATGAGAACAATGGCATTTCGATTGACGGAATCAGCACCACTAGCGCCGTCTGGGGCGGAACAACCATCATTACGCCGTCTGAAGAATCCGTTGACAACGTGAAAGTCGTCTCCAACAGCTATGACGCTGAGAGTGGGCGTTTCGGCGGGGCTCAAATTCAGGTCACTTCCAAAAGTGGGACCAATGACGTCCATGGCAGTTTGTTCTTTTACGCGCATCGTCCGGGCCTGGACGCTTATCAGCCGTTCAATGGCCAAAACAATAAAGTGCTCAGAGACAACAGCTTTTTTGACCAGTTGGGTGGTAGCGTTGGCGGCCCAATCTGGAAGAATAAACTCTTCGCCTTTTTCAACTATGAGACGATTCGCAGCCCACAGGCCCAAACCAACATCGCCAACGGATGGTACGACACGCCGGCGTTTGACAAGTCAGCGCCTGCCGGAAGCATCGCCGCAAAGTATCTCAGCTTCCCAGGTTCTGGTGTCGTCAGTACGGGCATCAATCCTTCAACCTGCGCCAATGCCGGGTTCACAGAAAACGTAAACTGCAAAACCATTCCGGGCCAGGGCTTGGATATTGGCTCGCCCTTGACGACAGGCCTGGGTGCGCAGGATCAGACTTGGGTTAGCGCAACTACTCCGGGCGTTGGCAACGGCCTGGATGGCGTGGCTGACATTGCAAATTACATAACCGCAAGCACTAGCAACTTCTCGAAAGTCCAGTATAACGGCCGACTTGACGCGAATATCACAAACACAGATCGCATCGGCTTTGCCATCTACTGGGTACCACAGACAACCACTTTTCTGAACGGTCCAGCCCGTCAATACAACTTCTTCCACCACGACCAGATCAATGAAGCATATTCTGCCATCTGGAATCACACCTTTTCCTCCAGCCTTCTGAATGAATTCCGTGTGAATGCCGCGGGATGGCACTGGAACGAGGTTGCTTCTAATCCGCAATCACCAGTTGGACTTCCGAGCGATCGTATCGACCAAGAGGGCAGCCTTGTAAACAGTACTGCGATCCAGCAGTTTGGACCTAATGTCGGCAGCATCCTCAACCAGTGGACGTACAGTTTCAAGGATGTGGCCACCAAAATTGTAGGGAGGCATACGGTTAAATTCGGAGGCGACGTTACGCGCCTTTTTTATTTGCAAGACAACGCCTCAGCCGGCGTGCCCAGCTACAACTTCTTTAACATCTGGGACTTCCTCAATGATGCGCCGCACACAGAAGGCGGCGTGTTCAATCCCAGTACCGGGTTCCCCACGACAGTTCGTCAGGACGACCGCACCGACATCTGGGGCTTATTTGTCCAGGATGACTTTAAGCTCCGCAGGAATCTTACGATCAACGCCGGACTGCGCTGGTCGTACTTTGGTCCACTCTCTTCCAAAGAAGGCAACATGTTCGCGGCTTTCCCTGGCGCGGGGGCCAGTTACTTGACTGGCCTTACCGTTCGGAAGGGAAATTCATGGAACGCGCAGAAAGATAACTTCGGGCCCCAGATCGGCTTTGCCTGGAGTCCGAGTATGTTTAATGACAAGCTTGTGGTTCGCGGCGGCTACGGCCTGGGCTACAACCAGGAAGAGATCGCAATTTCGTCTGGTATCGTGGGTAATCCCGGATTGACGGTGAACCCGACCTTTAACATGCCAACGCCGACGTCGGCGAATCCCGGCATCATCTACGCGACTGCCGGTTCTCCCAATTCGCTGACCACATATCCGAGGAATCTGAATACGAAAGCGAACTTTGGCCCGAATGGATTACCTGCAAACGGCACCCAAGTTAATGTCAGCATTTTTCCTCGCGACCTTCCAACCATGCGTGTCCATCACTACTCCCTCGATACCGAGTACGACCTCGGCCACCATTTGATTGCGACACTGGGATATATGGGAAGTCTGTCGCGTGATATTTTCTTCCATGAGAACCCTAACGCTACCCCAGCGGTCAGCGGCTTTGCCCTGAACCCGCAAATCGGCGGCGGAGACTTCTGGGGCGTCTCAGGACACGGCAACTACAACGCCCTGCTAGCTGAGTTGAAGCATCAGTTCTCTCAGCAGTTTATGGCGGATGCTCAATTCACCTGGGCTAAGACCATGGACACCAGTTCCGGGCCTTACTTTGAACAGCCCTACCCATATAACCCAAACTTGAGCTATGGACGTTCTGACTACAATGTCGGAAAGGCGTTCAAGCTATTTGGCGTCTGGCAGCCGGTCCTGTTTCACGGCGATAGAAGTTGGGTGGAAAAGATCGCCGGAGGGTGGTCACTCAGCGGCATATTCAACATCCACTCTGGATTCCCATGGAGCCCTTTAGTGAACGTTAACGGCGGAAGCCTCTATTGCGGAACCTGTGGTTACACGTCGATATTCCCCATCTACCTGGGCGGGGCGGGTACCAGCACCAGCAACGATCAATTCAAAACCGGATCCAACTATACCAAGGGTAGCTTGGCCTATTTTGCGAACCCGAGATACACGGCGTTCAGCGGCACCAGCTCAGGAACAGCTCTTCCTCAGCTAGGTCTCCAGCGAAACTCATTCAATGGTCCTGGATACAAAGACGTTGATTTGACTTTGACCAAGGCATTCGGCTTGCCGACTATGCCTGTGCTCGGTGAAAGCGCGAGGGTCGAATTCCGACTCGATGCGTACAATGTCTTTAACAATTTGAACTTCGACCCGGCGAGCATCTCCAATAACATTGGCGACCCGGTCGCGGGCACTAATAACGCGAGTTTCGGCCAGGCTCAGGCTGCTTTAGCGGGCCGCGTCGTCACACTCGGAGCTCGCTTCAGCTTCTAATTTTTAACTCTTGCGGCGTGCTCGTAATCGAGCACGCCATTTTTTTTGCGAGCCGCCGGGGCATTATCACCTTTTCCCATCGGCCGTTTTCTGCGGCGGGACGTCTCGCCTGAACCCGATCTTTCCGAGCATCGGTTGAATCTCAGGATTGGACATGAACAACTTCCAAATCAGCCCGGTGCGATAGTTTTCGATCATGACTGTGATCGGTGCCTGGTTTAGGCCCATGTAAATTGGTGAGACCCAGTCCTGACTTAGATTGATGGCATCACGCGGACCATAAACTCCCCAGACCCGGTCGCCTAGATCACGGTAGATGTGCTTGAACATGCGCATGGAAGCTTCCGGGGTATAGGGAAATGACGACAGCGCCCCGGTGAAGGTCATCGTGCCATCATCCATACGCTGCGTCGGCTCGTGCGGCATGTAACCATCAGGCCCGTCGCTTGCGGTCAAGCCCCAAAAATCCGCGCCGTATCCTTTATAGTGGCCGGGATTCTGCAGACTGTAAGCGAGACTGATCCGCGCCATCTTCTGATTGTTCTCAAAATAATCCGTAAATCGGTCGTGAATGCCTCGCGGATCGAACCCCATATACGAGTAATGAGTGAAGAACAGCGGACCGCCTGAGCCAACGCCTACGTCCAACTTGATCCCATAGTAGGTGTGACCGTTCGTATAGTGGGCGCCTGCCCAGCCAGAGTAGTAAAGCTCGGCGGGAACGGGATGCGTGGGCGAAGCGACGGCCAAAAGGTAAACCATCATGCATTCGTTAAAACCGGTGATCTGGTGATTGATGTACCAGGACCAGTCGGGTGACCAATGCCAGTAAAGTGCACGGCTGCCCATCGAGCGGCGATACCAGTCCCACTCGACTGTTTCCCAGAGGTGCGAAATGCGAGCAACAAGATTATGCTCAGGCTCGCCCGGTCCATTGAAGTACTGTCGAGATGCAAGCAGGCCTTCCATCAAGAATGCGGTCTCAACCAGATCGCCACCGTCGTCGAACATATCGAACACCGGCAGTGTCTGCCCGGTAGCGCCATCCATGAAGTGAGGCCAGACTCCGTGATAGCGAGGGGCCTTTTCGAGGAAACTGACAATCTTGTCCAGGCGATCCAAGCCCTGTTCACGCGTGATAAAGCCGCGATCGACGCCTACGACCAGTGCCATAATGCCGAAACCGCTTGCGCCAGTAGCCACAATGCGGTCGTCACCGGGAATATTTTCGAGGGTCGTGCCTGCATTCGGATGCGCGCCCTCCCAGTAATAACGAAAGCACTGCTCCTGGAGCATGGTGAGCAGTTCGTCGTCGCTCATCATTTTTGTGGTGGCATGCGCTTCTTTGGAAAAAGGAGACATCGTGTACTGATGATCTGAGGCTGCAACCTTGTAGTAAGCGCTCATTCCCGGTTTGCCGATGTAGTCGCTGAAACGATTGATCCCGGGCACTTGAATTCCGATCGGCTGGAAATTTTGCGCGTCTGGAGAGCGATAAACAATGTAATGCTGAAGCTCAGGGGAGGTAATCGGTTCCCATGAGATGTCCACGTGACGTTCATAGCCCCGAGCAGCCACGTTTTGCGGAACAGGCAGACTTCCATCTGCTGCGGAGCCACTAGCAGTTCGGGCGGCATCGATTTTGAAATCATCGACGATCAGGGTGTGCTCCGCGGCGTCGGCCGCATTCTGACTAAAGGTGACCTTCACTGTACTGTTTGGCTCGAAAGGATGAATGGACCCGGTGAGGAACTCGGAAAGCGGAATCCCTACCTGGACCCATTTCCGGGCAGGAATGCTTGACTGAAATTTCCCGATTTCCAGAGCACGCGAAAAAGTTTGATTGGCGTCTGAGAGACGGATGAGCGGGAGCTTGTCACCAGCGATCTCCTGTTCCGAAAAACACCAGAAGTACAGCGTGTCGCCGTCAAACTTCATCTCACGATTTCTGAAGTTCATGGCGCGGATGCTGGCCTCCCATCCTCCGTCCGGAGCGGAACGCCAGTTCAGACGAAGAGCATTCGCAGGAGTAAAAAAGACACCGCGGCTGACTGGAAGTTTTCCATTGAGAAGTTCCAAGGTGGAGGGGGACGACGCGCGGCCGTCACTGTAATAGTACGCGTCGGATTCGAGGCTATTATCGAAAATAATGTGGCGGTAATACTCGGTGTCGGCCTTGGAAAACGAACAAAGAAAAGCGAGGCAAAAGAGATGGCAAGCGAGGCGCACTGGCGAGTGACACTTCGAAACTTCGGGTCTCATGTATTCAGAATATCAAGATCACATGAGTTGACCTCGCTGCCGGGTGATCCTAGTGTCCAAACGATACGTTCAACCCAGTGGTCAGGATTATGTCGTTCTGCTTTTTTCCCGCTGGCGGATTGGACACGTATACGTCCTCGAACGAGTTTTGCCAGCCGAACCACTTGCTGATCTTTGTGACCGACGCAAAATCAAACGTCCCGCGGTAGTTGCCGGCACTGTTGAGGTCGGGGAAAAAATAGAGCCGCTCGTTCAGAACCGTGTTCTTGCGGAACTTGTGCATCAATTCTTCGCCCAGGGTCAGTGCAACCAGATTCCGGTGTAGCGTAGTATAAGACTCGCGCGTGTAGTTCAGACCGCCCAGGAAGTCGAGAGTGGTGTTGTCACTCTTGATGGCATGAAAGCCGAGGCCGCCTCCGAACACCGACCGCAAATTGAGGCCCTGTAGAGCATCTGCGAAAAAGTCCGCACCCCCAAAAGCAAATACCCTTGGGGCAAAATCGCGGTCGTAACGGATGCCGCCGGCCTCTGTATTGGCCGTTGTAGAGGGAACCGCGCCGGTAGCATTATTAGTTGCATATATCGTGTTGGCGTAGGCGGCCAGCTTCGACTTCAAAGACTGCCGGTCGGCGAGGAAACCAATCGCGAGGTTGGTGGTCTGACTGTTGCCACCCGTGAGGGAAAACCCGGCGTTGATCCCGCCTTTCCAGCCTTCTAGCAGCGATGGATGCTCCAATTTTTGGTAAGCGGCCTGTTGGGACAGGCCTTTTACGCTGGATACCGGCGCCGTGACCTCGCCCGATGCAGTAGCAATCTTCAGCGTGTCATCTGACGTGGTGACTGGCCCGATGGCGGTTCTCCCATTTTGCAGGTCAACGTGCAGCGCTTCCCCGCTTTCGATGCCCTTGACGGCATCCCATTTCAGGGTCAGGTCTCCGGCGTACTCGGTATGCAGGACCAGAGTCTTGCCATCGGATTCGACAATAGTTCCGCTGAGCCGGTCTCCATTCTTGAGAGAAACCTGGTCGGCCAGACCAGGAATTACGCTAAATAGAACGATGAACGTGACGAAGTTTAGTTGGCGCACAAACCCCTCCTCCGAGGATGTGCGCAATTAGTAGCTACTTGCGAGGAAGAGGTTGTACCGTGAATCGGGAGTACCGCGAAACTCGTAGGGCGATGGCTATTTGACCGCGGAAGCCCGCCGCTGATTCGGCGTCAGCACCGTGAGTTCGCCTACCTGATCGCGCTTCACTGGTCCACGAAGTTGTGCGGCGTGGTCGATCATCCAGAGCTCAGGGATGATTTCCGCGACCAGTTTGCCGTGACAGAAAACTCGGACCACCGAGCTCTCGGAGACGACAATCCCTACCGCGTTGGTCGCGGCGCTCATGTTGGCTGCGGCAATGTGACGGCTGCCAAGTCCCAGCGGGACCTCTACTTCGGCGCCGATTGCGTCCAAGTAGCGGCATGCGGAGAGAACGATTCCATTGCCGCTTATTACGAACGCGCCATCCAGCTGTGCTAATTCTTTAATGGTTCCACGAAGGCTGGGATCAGAGAGGTGACGGGAGGATTCCGGATGCCCGAACAAAGGGTCCAAAATCAACGATCTGGATTTCGCAAGAACGGCGTTTTCGTCTCCCAGGATGAAAACGGTACCGACACGTCTTCCCTCGCGGCCTTCCCTCGCGATCTCGACCGCCAACTCAATAAGTGGATCGAGGATGTCGGGATCGTACTCCGTTACTTGGCAAAGAATGCTCTCAAACATTCATTAGCTCTGGATCAGGCAAAGTCCAATTCGAGTTCATCGATGTAACACCAGCCCCAATCCTCACCGCGTTCAAATGATCGCATGATGGGATGCTTGGCGGCATGAAAATGCTTGGTGGCGTGTTTATTCTTCGATGAGTCGCAACAACCAACATGGCCGCAACTCAGGCAGAGACGAAGGTGCACCCAACGGTCGCCCATTTTCAGGCATTCTTCACAACCTTGAGTGTGCGGTTTCACATCGTGGATCTGATCTAGATGTGTGCACTCAGCCAATGCTTGTCTCCTTTGGTATTCGACTAAGACTCCCTGTCGGTGACGTAATGCGAGGCACCGTACCTTTAGCAGTAATCGACAACCGTGGTTACGCGACTAATTCCTGCTCTCTTGCTTCTAGCTTCGGTTTCTTCTTTGAGAATGAAACCAGCACTGTCTTCAAGATCACGTACAGCACCGGAATAAAAAACAGGTTCAGAACCGTGGAGAATAACATGCCGCCGACAATAGCCGTTCCTACCGAGTGCCGGCCGAGCTTGCCCGCGCCGGAGGCGAAGTAAAGCGGCAGGACCCCGAATAAGAATGCGAACGAGGTCATCAAGATCGGACGAAGACGCAGCTCAGCAGCCTCAATCGCGGCGTTAGTGATGGTACGGCCCTGTGCGATTAGTTGTTCAGCGAACTCGACAATCAAAATCGAGTTCTTTGCCGAAAGTCCGATCAACATGACCAAACCGATCTGCACATAGACGTCATCCACCAGACCTCGCGCAGAGATCAGAAGGAGCGCGCCCAGTACTGCCATAGGAACTGCGAGCAGGATGATAAACGGCAGAGCAAAGCTTTCGTATTGCGCGGAAAGCGTGAGATAGACGACCAGGATGCCGAGGCCAAAGATGATGATGGCTTTGCCGCTCGCTTCTACTTCTTCCAGCGCCAGACCTGTCCAGCTGAAGGTCATACCTTGCAGCATGTTCTGCTTCGACAGGTCCTCCATGGCTTGCAGCCCTTGACCGGAGCTGAATCCCGGCGCTGCGGCGCCGTCGATTTCAGCCGAGCGAAACAAATTGTAGTGATTGATTACCTGCGGGCCGGAGGTCTCTTTAAGCGCAACAATGTTCGCCAACGGCACTAATCCATTGGTATCGGAGCGCACGTAATATTGCCGCAGGTCTCGCGAGCTCATGCGGAAGGGCTGATCTGCCTGCACGTAAACGCGATACGAGCGATTGTTGAAATCAAAATCATTCACATACTCGGAACCCATGTACACGCCGAGCGCTTGCGTAATTTGGCTAATGGGCACTCCGATGGCTTTCGCCTTCTCGCGATCAATCTGCACTAACTGCTGCGGATCATTAGCAGTGAAGCTCGTAAACAAGCCCTGAAGATCATGTCGCTGACGGCTGCCGGCGACGATCTTATGCGCGACCGTGTCGATGTCCTGCAGGGTATTTCGGCCCAAATCCTGCAGTTCGAATTGGAATCCGCCAAAGCTCCCAATGCCATTGACCGCGGGAGGTTCGAACGCAACTACGATCGCTCCGGGGATACCAAAGAGTTTTGGCGAGACGCGCGCAACAATATCACTTGCACCGTGACCCTTGCCTTTACGGTCGTCTATCGGCTTCAGTGGAGCAAACACCAGACCATAGTTTGACGAACTGCCTCCGGAAAGCGAAAATCCCGGAACGGCAAAGGTGCCGAAGACGTCGGGATCGGCGCGCAGAATCTGCTCGGCTTGTTTGGCGACATTAGTGGTATAGCTGAGCGAAGCTCCGGGCGGGGCTTGTATCACGACGATGAAATAATTCTGGTCTTCCTGCGGCACGAATCCGGTCGGCACATGAACATACATGTAACCAGTCGCGGCCAGGCCAATGAAGAACAACGCGATCATCGCGTAGCGAAAGTTCAAGACCTTGCAAATGGCCTTTCCATAAGCATTCGCCAGCGCCTGAATCGCCCCACTGACGCCATGAGCGAACTTCCTATATCCGGTTGAAATCCAGCCGACATGTGTCCAATCAAAGATTGAATATTTCTTTTCTTCGCTGCGCAGCAAGATGGCCGCCAGCGCCGGCGACAGGGTCAGCGCGTTAAACAACGAAATGGCGATTGAAAATGCGATGGTCAGAGAAAATTGCTTGTAGAGAATTCCGGTCGTACCGGGGAAGAATGACACCGGCACGAACACGGAAATCAGCACTAACGATGTAGCCACCACAGCGCTCGCCACTTCTGCCATGGCGGCGGATGTTGCGGCATGCGGATCGGTGTGGTCTGCATCGATATGCCGCTGGGCATTTTCAATAACTACAATCGCGTCATCTACCACCAGTCCGGTGGCGAGAGTAATTCCGAACAGCGTCAAGGAATTGACCGAGAAGCCAAATATCTTGATGAACGTAAAAGTGCCGATCAGTGACACCGGTATCGTGACCGCAGGAATGAGCGTGGCACGCCAGTCAAGTAGGAAGAGGAAGATCACAACGATGACGATGAGGACTGCCTCTTCCAGCGTGGTGACAACCTCCTTCACCGAATCGCCGACAACGGTTGTCGTATCGAAGGCAACGACGTACTTGATGCCCGGCGGGAATGACTTTGAGAGTTCCTCAAGTGCGGCTTTAGCTTTTTTGTCTACATCAAGCGCGTTCGCATTTGAGAGCTGCTGAACGCCAACGCCGATGGCTTCATGCCCACTATATAGAAGATTGGTATCGTAGCTTTCCGCGCCGATCTCTGCCCGCCCGACATCCTTCAATTGCACGATGCCGTTGTGCGTGTTCTTAATTATGATGTTCTCGAACTCTTTCGGATCCGAGAGCCGTCCTACCACGCGCAGAGTTACCTGGAAGCTCTGTTTCGGGTCGGCTGGAGGACGTCCCAGCTGGCCAGCCGGAATTTCAACGTTTTGCTCCTGCAGAGCCGAGACTACGTCGGCCGCAGTTAGTTGCCGGGCAGCCAATTTCGTCGGGTCGAGCCAGATGCGCATTGCATATTTGCGCTCACCGAAAATGATCACGTCGCCGACGCCGGGGATGCGCTTGATAGCATCCTTCACGTAAACGTCTAGATAGTTGGAGATGTACTGGTTGGAGAGACTGTTATCGGGCGAGTAGAATCCGGCGGCAAAAACGAAGTTTGGGTTCGCTTTCGTGATAGTCACGCCGGTGTTCTTGATTTCCTGCGGCAGGCGGCCTTGCGCAGTAGCCACTCGGTTCTGCACGTCGACCGCGGCGATGTTCAAGTCGTATCCGGTGCGGAAGGTTACATTGATATTGCTGGTACCGTCGTTCGAGCTTGTCGAGGTTATGTAGTGCATGCCCTCGACGCCGTTGATCTGTTGCTCGAGCGGGGTTGTAACTGCCGACTCAACCACGGCGGCGTTTGCGCCGACGTAGTTGCTGGTGACTGTGACCTGCGGCGGCGCCAACGTGGGATACAGAGAGATCGGCAGAGTGGGGATGGAAACCGCGCCTGCCAGGATAATCAGCAACGCGCAAACCGTCGCGAAAATCGGCCGTCGAATAAAAAAATCTACCAAAGAAGTACTCCCTCTTGCGGCGACTTCACCGCGGAGTAACCGGAAACCTGCTGGTTAGCTGATTGGCTTTACGGGCGCGCCATCAATCAAGAACTGAATACCCGAGACGATGACTTTGTCTCCGGCCTTCAATCCGTCCATCACGGCATAATCGTTGCCGATGGTGTCACCGCGCGTGACCGCGCGTTGCCGGGCTACCGTACCTTTGTCCGACTGAGCTGCTACGTAAACAAAGGACTGTCCTCCGATGCGAGTGACTGCAAGCACCGGCACCGTCGGCGTAGGATTAGTGCTCCACACCACCCGCGCTTTCACCAATTGCGCGTTGCGGAATGTGTCCAGCGACTTGTGAATCGGGGCCTTCACCAGCACGCCCTGCAGCCCATTGTCCACCTGCTGTGAAATAAAGTTGATCTTCGTCTTCTCGATCGTTTCCCCAGTGCTGGTTACGATCTGCACCGGAAGACCCGGGCGAATTTCACTTGCCCGCTCGGTCGGAATATAAATGTAGGCTTCCAGTTCGGCGTTCTCGTCCACCGTGGTGAGTAGTGTCTGCGGAGACACATAGTCGCCGATGTGAACGGGAATGTCTCCGACGATACCTGCAAACGGCGCGGTCAGGTGATAGTACGCGAGCTGGCGTTCCTGAGTAGCACGCGCAGCCTGCGATGACTCCCAGTCCGCCTTGGAATTCTCGTATGCCTGCACCGCGTAGTCATAATTCTGCTTGCTGGTTACTCCACCTTCATACAGACCCTTCTGCCGCTCTACTTCCGTCTTGTTGTAATCCAGGGTTGCTTTCTTTTGTGCTTCGGTGCTGCGTTGCTGGTCCACCGTGGCTTGCTGCTTCAACGGATCGATGGTCATTAGCACTTGGCCTGCGCGCACGTGATCGCCGGACTTCACAAGAATCTTGGTGAGCGATCCATCCACTTGCGGCTGAATACTGGCCGAACGCCGCGATTTGATGGTGGCGACGTACTCGTCGGCTCGTGGCACAGCTGCCAGATCGATGACCTGCGTCTTGACCGGCATCGCTTGGGGAGCCGGCTGCTTCGCCTCGGTGTTACTGCATCCTGTGTGCAGTAGGGAAATAAAGAGAATCGGCAAAGCCAACGGAACAAGTGCAAAATTTTTCATCTTGGTACCTCAGGTCGCTACTGCACTGTCGCTACTGAACTAAAGATGCTCGCAAAACCCGGCGGGATTCAGAATGGCGGGGGATGAATCGCGAGTGCTTCCGCTGGTTGGGCAGGATCCCCGGTATTCCCAGCCGTGTCCTATTTAGTGAACAATATTCTCGGCGGCTAGCTTTTATTGACGACCTCAATATCGTGGCCGTCAGGATCAAGCACCCAGGTCGCATAATAGCCAGGATAGTATTCGAGACGAGCTTGAGGTGATTTCTTACTCTTTCCGCCAGCTGCTAAAGCGGCCTTGTAGAATGCGTCTACTGCGGAATGGTCTTTGGCTACAAATCCGACGTGAACGGCCTGAGGATCGGGCTTCCCTTCTTTGAGCCAGAAAAAATGTCTTTTGCCATCGCCAAAACCTTTCAAGTCCGGGTGTCCGTCTTTGCCTTCGTAGTCTATAAAGGTTGTGATCCCAAGTGGCTTCAGAGCCTTGGCATAGAAAGCGACTGAACGCTTGAAGTCCCTGACTGTGAGAATAACGTGGTCTATCATATTTCCCCGGGATTTCCGGTTTGGGCCTCTGACTCGCACATCCTAATGCTCCTTCGACCCTCGACGCAAAAAATTTGTCACCAGAGCAGGCCGCAGCGAACCTGTGCGGTTCCGACGGCTCGTTTTTTGCCCGTCTGAAGCACCCCTTGTTGCCGCGTAATCGATTTCTCAGACACTATGCCAACCTTCCTCGTTCGGCTCCAGATTTTGTAACCGCGATCGTTCAAAGCGATCCGGTCCTGCGGGAGGACGCCTTGGCCGGAATCTAAATGCTAGTTTTTGCCAGAGACTGGGCGGCGCTCAACAGAACACGTGGATAAATTAGAGCTGGAATATTTGCGGTCTGGTGCTACTATTCCACGCAAATGATTGAAGGCGCGCTGCGACATCACTTCGGCGATTATTTGGGCAAAGCTGAGGTGGCCATCTACTCAGTCCTGGCGATTCTGCTTTCTCTAACCGCACTAGTCGGAATAGCAAGCGCTGCCCGGCTGCTCTGGGATGGCCTGATCCACAGAACAATGGCCGTTGAAACCCTGCAAGTCTTGGATCGGCTCCTGGTAGTGCTGATGCTGGTCGAGATTCTGCACACGGTGCGCGTATCCATACGCTCGCATATTCTGGTCACCGAGCCATTCCTCGTGGTTGGCCTGATTGCTTCGATCCGGCGGATACTGGTGATAACGCTCGAAGCCTCCACTCTTACCAAAGAAGGATCGTGGACGACCCAGGGCGCCAGCATTTTTCGAGCTTCTATGCTTGAACTTGGCTTGCTAGGCTTGTTGATTCTGGTTTTGGTATTTTGCATTACTCTCTTGCGTCCCCATGCTCCCATCGGGAAAGATTCCGAAAACAACCTGGATCATTCTGGCTGAGGTAGAAGCCTCGATGCATTGTTGACTGGTGCAAGCCTGAGCTTTTGCGGTGTACTATAGCTGCGCTTATGGCTAGATGCTGTGGGAACTCCAATCGCAGTACAGCAGAAAATGATGAGGCACACGGACATCAGAACCACGTTAAACATTTATGGCGATGTGGTGACTGACGAAATGGTGCAAGCGGGCAGCAAAGTGGCGAAACTAGCTCCAAACGGAGCGCAAACAGAGCGCAAGGCCAGTTAAGTCCTTTAGAGGTGGTGGGCAGTGCAGGACTCGAACCTGCGACCTCCTGCTTGTAAGGCAGGCGCTCTAACCAACTGAGCTAACCGCCCCCGCTGCGGGCTGTTTGCAGTATAGGGTTGGCCGGAAACGCGGGTCAAACGCTTGCCTGCTAAACTCGCATCGTGCGGCGGCTGATTGTCAACGCGGACGACTTCGGCCTGACTTCGGGCGTGAACCGGGGCATTATCGAAGCGCACAGGCGTGGCATTGTGACCTCCTCCACGCTCATGGCGTGCGGCGCCAAATTTCAGGAGGCCGTGGACATGGCTTCACGCGTGCCTCGGCTCAGCGTTGGCTGCCACGTACTTCTAGTCGATGCGTCGCCCGTACTGGAGCTGCAGCAAGTCTCGAGTTTGGCTTTCGTTAATAACTCTAGCCCTAATTCTGGCCGAAACTCTGGCCCTGGCTTTGACACTAACTCTGACACTGGCTTTGGCCATAACTCTGGCACTCCGAAATTCCGCGACAGCCTGGTGTCTTTCGCCTGCCTCGCGGTGGCACGACGGCTTGATGAAGACGAGATCGAAGCCGAGATCACCGCACAAATTCGCAAACTGCAGGCGGCGGGGATCCAGGTTTCCCATCTCGACTCTCACAAACACACGCACATGTTTCCGGTAGTTTTCAGGCCAATGCTTCGTGCCGCCAAAAAATGCGGGATCCGGGCCGTCCGGAATCCCTTCGAGCCGCTGTTCTTGGCGGGGACTCGAAATTGGAAGCGGGGCATACAGCTGGGGATTTTGCGCTCGTTCCGCACAAGCTTTCGCAACGCGCTGAACCAGGCCGGCATGATGACTCCTAACGGCTGCGTCGGAATTCTCGCAACCGGAGGCCTGACTCTGCAGACATTTCGCCAGCTGATCGAGAGTTTGCCTGAGGGCACGTGGGAGTTTGTTACTCATCCCGGATACGACGATGCGGAACTGAACAACGTTAAGACGCGTTTGCGGCACTCACGGGAAAACGAGCTGGCAATACTGACTTCAATCGAAGTAAAAGAACTGCTGAAGCGTGAGCAGATTGAGTTGATCTCATACTCCGACTTCGGCTTATCACTCCCACACTCTCCGGAAGTACCATCACCTTCGGCTCACGACTAGTGACTGATGGTTACTTCCGAGTCCATTTCACGGCGGGTATGATTGGTGCACGCAATGGAAAAACGGCCAGAATCCAGAGTTGCAGCCGACATCCCGGTGCGCGTTTGGGGCATGGATGCTGAAGGAAAACCTTTCTTTCAAAGCGGCCTGGCCGGAAACCTGAGCAGTGAGGGCGCCGAACTTACCCACCTGCATCATTGCCTGAAGGTCGGGGACATGATCGGAATTCAATACGGCGACAAAAAGGCCCGCTTCAAGGTAATTTGGTCAACCCCTTCTGTTGCGCCAAGAAAAAACAAGGCTGGAGTGTTGATCCTGCCGGAGCAGTCGGCGCCATGGATAGATATTGCCGCCGAAAACAAGAGCAAGCCTGCCCATGAACCCGGGGCGAACAAGCGCCGTTTCAACCGGCACAAAGTGCAGTTTCCGATGGAAATCAGTTTCGACGATAAGCGGCGGGCGCACATGCAATGCAGCGCAACCGATATAGGTGGACGCGGCTGCTACGTGGAAACGTTCCAACCATTAGCAATTGATTCCGACGTGATCATCACCTTCTGGCTCGACTCGGAAAAAATTCGCGTTACGGCCGTCGTGCGGACCAGCGACCCCGGAGTAGGCATGGGAATTGAATTCACCGCGCTCGAAGCACACATCCAGCAGCGCCTGCAGGAATATCTGGAAAAAATGGATAAAGGATTCTCCCGCGCGGCAACTGAAGGCGCCTAACCTCTCTTCTTCTCTTCTTCGAATACCTTTGAAAATCCGAATCTGCGCTACACTTTCCCCATCGAATGGACATGCGGGAGAACCTGAGAATTGGCATTACTTGTTACCCAACCTACGGCGGCAGCGGCGTAGTTGCTACTGAATTAGGCCTGGAACTGGCCCAGCGCGGGCATGACGTCCACTTCATTTCCTACGCGCAGCCAATTCGACTCAACCGCCCGGCGGCAAACATTCATTATCACGAAGTCGAAGTGTCCCGCTATCCGCTGTTCGACTATCCTCCCTATGATTTGGCGTTGGCCACGCGTATGGCTGAAGTTTCTGAACTCTACGAGCTTGATCTGCTGCATGTGCACTATGCAATTCCGCATTCGGTGAGCGCTATGCTGGCCCGGCAAATGCTCGCGGCTGGACCGAAACCCCGCAAGCTGCCATTTGTCACCACGCTGCACGGCACCGATATCACGCTGGTGGGCCAGGACCGCTCCTATTTACCGATCACGCGTTACTCGATCGAACAAAGTGACGGAGTTACCGCGATTTCGCAATATTTGCGCGAGCGCACGGTGCGCGAATTCGAAGTAAAGAACCACATCGAAGTTATCTACAACTTCGTCAACTGCGATGTATATTGCCGCGACGAGAAGACCTTTGCCGAACGGCGTGCGGAATTTGCTCCCAATGGAGAACGCATTCTGATCCACGTGTCGAACTTTCGCCCAGTAAAACGGATCACGGATGTAATCGAGATTTTTGATCGTGTCCGAAAAAAAATTCCTTCCAAGCTGCTGCTTATGGGCGATGGCCCGGAGCGCTCTCCGGCAGAATGGCTTGCCGTGCAAAAGGGCATCCATAACGACGTGATTTTCCTGGGCAAGCGCGAGCAGGTCTATGAAACTTTGGGGATTTCTGACGTTCTGCTGATGCCGAGCGAGCTCGAATCATTTGGCCTAGCCGCACTGGAGGCGATGGCGTGCGAAGTGGTTCCCGTGGCAACCAGAGTTGGGGGCGTGCCTGAAGTAATCGACCATGAAAAGAGCGGATTCCTGGCTGACGTGGGCGACGTCGAGACCATGGCACGCTACGCCATTGATATTCTCCGGGATGAAACCCGTCTGCGCGCCATGGGCAAACAATGCAGAGCTGCCGCCAAGGCACGTTTCTGCACTACAAAAATCATTCCGCACTATGAGCAGTTTTACCGGCGCGTGATGGAGCGTTCTTCGTAAAGCGCTGCGGGTAACTTTGAATCCCCAGGCAAGATGGGCAGCCGTAGCCGTACCAGGGTTCCGGTTCCATTGCGGCTGTCGATAGTCATTCGGGCGGTATCACCGTACAGCACCTTAAGTCTTTCAGCGACGTTAGCCATTCCAATGCCGCCCTCGCCAAAACCAGTCGGCGGCTCCAGCAATTGGACAGATCCCATGCCCACGCCATCGTCCTCAACTTCGATCGTCACATGCGAATCGAAAAGCTTGCTGCGCAAATAAATACTGCCCCCGTCGATTTTCGACGAGAGCCCATGCTTAATCGAATTTTCTACCAGCGGCTGCAGCAACATGCTGGGCACCATTACATCGAGCGACTCGGGATCTAATTCTTTGACCACCCTGAGCTTGTCTGCACCGAAGCGGACAACCTCAATGTCGAGGTAATTGTCGATGAAATCAATTTCCTCTTGCAGGGCCACAAAAGCGTCGCTGCTGTGAAGCAGGCGGCGCAAAATCGTTGCCAGCTTGATGATCAACTCGCGGGCGGTATCCGGATTCACGCGCACCAGCGAGGACACTGAATTCAACGTATTAAAAAGAAAATGAGGATTGATCTGGTTCTGCAACGCTGCCATGCGCGCACTAAGCAGCAACTGCGCCTGCTCTTCCAATTTGATCTGCAAGCGGACGCCATTCCAGATTTTCAGCTCGATCACGATCACCGTCACCGATGTGGCATAAATCAACACATCTACCCAGAGAGGGTGGGGAGCGTATGTATAGCCTGGAAGCCAGCGCAACACCTCGGTTTGCAAAAAACGCAGAGCAACAATCGTGGACAGGAACAGCATCTGCCAGTCGGAAAAGCTGGGCCGGGCCTCGCCGCGTCGCAGCCAACGCACAATGCTCAGATAATTAAAAGGAGAGAAACGCCAGACTTCTTCGCGGTTGGGAGCGAACGTGCGAAGCTGGCCGGAGACTAGTCCTACAACCGCGTTCACCGGCAACATCAGCCATGCGCCGTTGAATACCGCCAGCAGCAAGCCGCCGGTAACTCCCGCGAAGCGCCCCGCAATTACTCCCAGAAGAACTGTGGCTTCGAATGAAAGATCGCCGGCAAACGTGCTCTCCGCGCCGAACCTGATCCAGATGCCGAGCGCCAGATGAAATCCGACCCATGCCGATACCGCGAGCCACAAGGCGAGGTAAAGACGATCTTTGATCGAGCGTTGTTCGCGGAACAACAGCGACTTGAACTCCACCGAGCGCACTAGCCCGGCAGCAATGGCCGCAGCCACCCCCAGCTTTACCAGCAGATTGATCAGGATCAGCCGATATTCCATGGATTCGAACGCCTATGGAGAATGTAGCACCGTTCTTAGGCGAGGCGCATGATCTGAACGCGCCCTCCGGTGATTGCGCAAACGCGAACCACGTAGGGGCGGACGCCCTCGTTCGCCCATCAGTCCGGCCACCTTAATACGGGCCTATGATTCCGCCGATTTGCCGCGACAGTGGAAGTTTGCGTTCTTGAAGCACATCGAGATATTTCGATCCGGTTCCGGTATTAAATAGCACGACTCTATGTTCCTCGGAAAGAAACGGTGGATGTCCTGCTGACTGTGCCCGTAACTGACGATAAGCTGCCAGGCTCGCAGCTCCTTCAGGGGCGGCAAAAATGCCTTCATGTCGGGCCCAGTGCCGGACTGAGTCTCGGATTTCGTCATCACTGACTGCGATTGCCGTGCCGCCACTGCGGTTGAGAATGTCGAGGACCAGATAATCTCCATAAGGTTTGGGAACGCGGAGGCCGGCGGCAATGGTGGAACTTTGATCCCACATCTCGACAGACGTTTTACGTTCATTCCAGGCTCTCACGATTGGAGCGCAGCCTGCGGCCTGAACAACGATCATGCGCGGCCGCTTATTTTTTTTGTCCAGCCATCCGAGCTCTTCCATTTCGTCGAAGGCTTTCCACATTGCGATCACGCCCACGCCGCCGCCGGTGGGAAAGATCACGGCGTCGGGCAATTGTCGGCCGAGTTGCTCGAACAACTCGTACGCCATGGTTTTCTTTCCCTCGACCCGGTAGGGCTCTTTGAGGGTGGAAAGATCGAACCATCCTTCTTTGTCCTTGCGATCGCTCACCATGCGAGCGCAGTCACTGATTAACCCGTTCACCAGGGTGACGTGCGCTCCATACATTTCGCACTCGATACGATTCGCAAGGGGGACATCGCGCGGCATGAAGATGTGCGCTTCAATGGTTGCGGCCGCCGCATATGCGGCAAGAGCGCTACCAGCGTTCCCGGCGGAGGGCATGGCAACTTTTTTTATTCCGAGGGCTTTCGCGACACTGATCGCAACAGAAATTCCGCGTGCTTTAAATGATCCGGTCGGATTCAGTCCTTCATCTTTGATCCAGACATTTGGAAACTCGCGGCTGGGGAGGAGCGGGGTGAATCCCTCGCCCAAGGTGACGGGCGCGGACGCCCCTCTCTCCAAAGTCTCTGTTTGGAGGCGCGGGCGTCCTCGCCCGTGCGTAATCGGCTCAACATCAGGCAGAACTTCGCGGTAACGCCAGAGGGTCGCTTCCCTGCCCGCAAGAGCGTCAGGAGTAAATGTTGCTTTGATTGACTTCAGATCGTAGCGGGCAAAAAGAATGCCCCCATCTTGCGGGCATACGTTCCGTGGAATATCGGCAGGAAGATGCGCGCCGCATTTAGTGCAGTCAAGGTAAATGACTCTGGACACGCGGAGAGTGTATCAGGGACTTAGAGTTGCTCGTGATCAAAGCAAAATGCTAACGACATACAACCTACCGGCATCCTAGGCTCGGGACACGGAATTCCTAATGTCATTGCCGCTAAGCAACAAATACAAACCGATGGAAGCCCTACCGGCCAGGGAATTACCGGCCGGTCCTGAGTGGCAATATGAGCCCAAATGGGACGGCTTTCGTTGCCTCGCGTTTCGCGATCGGAAACGAGTTGAATTGATGTCAAAATCGGGCAAGCCTTTGACCAGATATTTTCCTGAGCTGGTGCAGACCCTCTCAGCGCTTCCCGCTGAACAGTTCGTGTTGGACGGTGAGATCGTTATACCCGTTGATGGCACATTGTCGTTCGACCATCTGTTGATGCGAATCCATCCTGCTGCCAGTCGCGTGAACAAGTTGAGCGAATCGACACCATCTGCCTTCATCGTCTTTGACATGCTGGTGGACGAAAACGGTCGGCCAGTTATGAAAATGCCCCTCGAACAACGGCGCCAAAAACTTGAGCAGTTTGCCAAACGATACTTGAAGAAAAACCAAGCGGTCCGTCTCTCGCCATTAACCAAAGATTTGTCAGTCGCACGTAAGTGGTTCCGAATGGGTGTGGCACTGGATGGAGTGATCGCGAAACGCCGTGATCTGCCTTATCAAACCGGCGAACGAACTGGCATGCAGAAAATTAAAAGGCAGCGCACTGCTGATTGCGTAGTCGGGGGATTTCGCTATCTTGAGAAAGAAGAGCTCGTGGGCTCACTGTTGCTGGGTATCTATAACGACGAGGGCAAGCTCGACCATGTGGGATTTACGTCCTCGATCAAGGATGAAGATCGTCCTGCATTGACAAAGAAACTTGAGAGCATGATCAAACCACCCGGCTTCACCGGAAAGGCGCCGGGAGGGCTGAGCCGTTGGAGCACCAAGCGCTCTGCGGAATGGCAGCCAGTCGCACCTAAGCTTGTGGTGGAGGTGCAATTTGATCACTTTACCGGCGGTCGCTTCCGGCATGGAACGAAGTTCTTGCGATGGCGGCCGGAGAAGGACCCTAAAGACTGCACGCTCAAGCAGGTTGAACGTGAGAATCGTTCGGCGCTTGACTTGCTCTAACGACTTGCTCTAGCAGTTCACGATGCCGGCAACTGCTTCAGCAAGCCCTTCGCCTTCCGAAACCACGGTCGTTCGCGACGACGTAAATACCCTGGAAGTGTTGGTTTTTTAGCGAGAATGCGTTGCGTCCATTCGCGGGCTTCGGCATTCCTTCCCTGAGCAGCAAGAAAGCTCGCGTAATTCAAATAGGTTTCAGATAAGGTCGAGATCTGCGTAGTCTGACGAAACAGCGCGTTTGCCTTCTCTGGCTGCCCAGTTTGAGCATACGCATGGGCCAACAAGCCGGCTGCCCGGTAAAAATCGTACTGAGCGTCCCTTGCAACAACTCGCTCCAAGTCGGTTACGGCAGAAGGAAAATCGCCAAGCTCAATTTCGGCAATGCCACGCCGGTAGAATGGGTCAGGCGAATCGGTGCGCGACGAAATTGCCTTGTCATAACACTCACGCGCGAGGGCGAACTTCCCTTCGTCCAAATAAAGGTCGGCCAGCTCTTCGTAATTTCCGGCCGAAGGATTGTCGAGCACAATCGCCTGCAGCTCGCGGATCCTGCGGCGTCGAGGGAACGTCTTGAACGATTGCCGCAGCAGCCCGACATCGGGCAGAACTTCGGCAAAAATGTAGACCAATGCTCCAATCCAGCCGCCAATGAGAATGATCCAAAGCCAATAGTTGTCCGGACGGCGACGAATGAAGTGGACAATGGCAATCGCCTGCAGGATCAAATTCCACGGAAACAGCAATGAGTACAGAAATCCCATGGGTTTTGCGAAATATAGCAGAAGCATGCGCCTGGCGGGCAGTGACCGTGGTGTAGCCAATTCCCGGACGAGGGCGTCAGGCGCTACGCTGATCCCTTAGCTGCTAAAATTTCTCTAGTGACCCCTCCTATTTGTTTGATCGCCGTCGATATTGATGGCACCCTGCTGAACTCCCAATTCCGTATCTCCGAAAAAGACCTCCAGGCTTTGCGACAAGCCAATCGGGACGGAATCGAAGTCATTCTAGTCACGGGCCGTCGCCATACGTTTGCTTTGCCAATCGCCGAGCAACTTGGGTTTGACTTGTGGCTCATCAGCTCCAATGGCGCCGTCACGCGATCATCGGCGGGCGAAACCTTCCATCGCGATTTGCTTCCTGTCGAAACCTGCCGCGAACTATGCGGCGTTATGCAGGAGTTCCGTGGTAACACCGTGGTGACGTTCGATAAAGAATCCAAGGGTGCACTTGTCTTGGAGCGCATGGACGAATTAACCGCCAGCATTCGGCACTGGCTTGAAAAGAATATGCAGTTCATCGAATTCGTCATTCCCATAGAAAAAGCCCTCATCGCCGATCCCGTGCAGGCTATGTTCTGTGGCACCGTCGCCAGGATGCAGGCGGCCCTGCGCACACTGCAGTCCAACCGGGTGAAGGATGAAATTACGGTTGTGCGGACAGAGTATCCCGCCCGCGATTTATGTATTGTGGACGTTCTTAACCGCAATTGTTCCAAAGGTCATGCGCTCGAAAGGTGGGCCAATTATCGCGGTATCCCCCGTGAACGGGTCATGGCCATTGGCGACAATTTTAATGACCTGGAGATGCTTGCCTTTGCTGGGGTGCCGTTTATCATGGGGAATGCGTGTGATGAGCTGAAAGCTCAGGGATGGGCAGTAACACTTTCCAATGACGAAAGTGGCGTCGCGGCGGCAATCGAGCAAGCGCTGACTTCCGCGCGCCCAGCGCAAAAAGCGACTGTGCTGCATTCATGAAATTCTTGTTCCAACTCGCTTTAAGTTTGGTGTTGGTCGCGGCCCCACTGGCAAGCGCGTCCGACCTCGCCATTCTGCGTAACGGAAATTCAATCCGTCACGAGCGACGTCAAGTTGTCGGCCCAATAACCAGGTTGTATCTCAGCGATTCCGCAAGCGGGTATATCGAGATTCCCACCGATCAAATTGATCGCTTCGAAACCGACACGACGCCGGCTATTTCGAAAGCCGCCGCTCCTGAGCGCCTGAATCCTGCCCCGAAGTTGTTCCCATCCGGCACTTCACAAATCGCGAACCAGCAGCAGGCACTGGTTAACCGGCAGAGCTTGAACGAAATGGTTAGCGGCGCAGGCCAACGCCATCAGATTGATCCCGACTTTATCAATAGCGTCATTCGCGCCGAGAGTGGATTCAACAATCGGGCAGTCTCGAAGAAAGGCGCTCAGGGGCTAATGCAGCTCATGCCGCAGACGGCGTCTCACCTCGGGGTCGCGAACTCGTTCGATCCGAATTCGAACGTGGAAGGCGGGACAAAGTACTTGCGCGAGCTACTGGAAAAATATAACTATGACGTGCCGAAGGCGCTGGCTGCCTACAATGCGGGTCCAGGGCGCGTGGACCGGTATCGCGGCGTTCCTCCGTATTTCGAGACCCAGACATACGTGGCAAAGATCATTCGTGACTTCAATCGAAAAAAGCTCGCAGAAAATCCCTCGCTAGCGCACAGGAGCAAGACCACGAAGCCTCACACTCAAACGGCGAAAGCATCGGCACCGAAAAAGCACAATGTCAAAACAGCGACGGCGAATTCTTTCCCCAAGGCGACGGAGTCCGCCTCCCGCTGAGTGAACCCGCCTTTCAATTGACCCAGTTTGCAGTCGCGTGTAACTTGTCACAGGAGTTATCAGTGAGCAGTCCCATGGGCCGATGAGCAAGAAACAGCTTTTGACCACCGGAGTAGTGCTGGCCATTTTGGGCCTGCTGATTTATTTTCAGGTGCAGCACTGGCGCAAATTTGATTGGGCGCGCTTCCGCAGCGCCAGCCATGTTGGCCCGCTTCATATTGCGGCAGCCATAGGTCTCATCTACCTGACATATGTGTTGCGGGCTTTGCGCTGGAAAGTTTTTCTGGAACCGGTGTGCAAAACTTCCACTTGGAGACTAGTTCCACCCACGTTCATCGGTTTCACTGGGCTTGCGCTCTTAGGACGGCCAGGCGAGTTCATTCGTCCTTATTTGATCTCCCGCAAAGAAAATCTGCCGTTCGCGTCACAGATTGGGGTATGGGCGCTTGAGCGCATCTTCGATATCGGCGCATTCACGGTGTTGATGACCATTGATGTTTTTTTCTCTTCTGCTATTCACGTCAATCCTTACCTGCCCAAGTTCCGGATCGCTTCTATCGCACTCTGCGGAGTCGTCGCTTTGGCTACCTTCCTGGCATTTTTGGTCCGGGTACGCGGCCACCAAGTGGCGGACTTGCTGCACAGGATGACTGTTCGCTTCTCGGTTCGCCTTGCTCATGCCATGGACCAGAAAGTCCGCGCCTTTGGCGAAGGCTTGAACACCATCGCTGGCGGCAAGGCTCTCCTAAAACTGATCGCAATTTCGCTTCTCATGTGGTTCATGATCGCCCTCGCCTATCGCGAGGTGGCGCACTCTTACCCACGGGAAACTCTCGATCAGGGACCGCCCGCTGTGGATGTAGAAACTGCCAATCTCGCGAACCTTCCCGAAGCCGCCGGACAGCCGCTTACCGATGACACTGTTGCAACCCTCAATGCGGCCCTCCAAGGAAAAGGCTATTCGCTAAAATCGCTGCATGGCGAGATCTGGCTCTACCGCCAGCGTAAACGCATAAAGAAGGTTGGCGACCGGCCACACCTCGCAAACATGGACGTTCCTCACGTCCTGCTCTTGATGGGATTCAGCATGATCGGTTCGGTCGTGCAACTGCCGGCGGTCGGCGGCGGTAGTCAGTTGGCGGTCATCAGTGCGCTTCAGGTGATCTACGGCATCCCACCCGAACTGGCGCTCAGCTGCGGAATTCTGCTGTGGCTGGTGACTTTTATGTCTTGCATTCCCGTGGGACTGGTGTTTGCCCACCGCGAACATCTGTCATTGCGCAAGCTGTCGAAAGTGAGTCACGAGCAGCAGGATCTGGCGGAGGAATAAAACATTGCCAAAGCCGGCATTTGATCGCAGGCACAAGTGCTCAATCACGCGCTGCCCCGCTGTTACAATTAGAGTTCACATTTAACCTATGAAGTGCCCTTTTTGCGGCTTTGCCAATGACAAGGTCGTGGATTCGCGCGAGAGCAAGGAAGCCGACTCCATTCGCCGCCGCCGCGAGTGTCTGAAATGCCAAAAGCGCTTCACCACCTACGAGCGAATCGACGAAATTCCCTACATGGTGGTGAAAAAAGACGGGCGACGGGAAAAGTTTGACAGGCAAAAAGTTCTGAATGGATTGCTGCGGGCCTGCGAAAAACGTCCGGTTCCGATCAGCAAGCTGGAGCAGATCGTGAACGAGGCTGAGGCATTCGTCATTGAGTCAGCCGAGCGCGAACGCAAGACCAGCGAAGTCGGCGAGTTGATCATGAGCCGGCTGCGGCGCTATGACAAAGTGGCGTACGTTCGTTTTGCGTCGGTTTACTTGGATTTCAAAGATGTCCAGGAGTTCATGACGGAACTCAAGGATTTGTTGAAGACAAAAGAATTGCTCGAACCCCCGGCCAAGAGTACAGCAAAACCCATGTAGTGGCAGGTTTTCACTACTCCTGCCGAGCCGTGCTTGTTGAATCCCAATGTCCCATAAAATCACTCTGATTCCCGGCGACGGAATTGGAAGCGAAGTAACGCAGGCGGTTGTGCGTATCCTTGACGCGACCGGTGTGAAGTTTGAGTGGGAAACCATCCAAGCTGGCGCCGAAGCCTTCGAAAAATACAAAGAATATATTCCCAAGGCGCTGACCGAATCGATCGAACGGACTCACGTTGCCTTGAAGGGCCCGATTACCACGCCGATCGGCGGAGGCTTTGCCAGCATCAACGTGCAACTACGCAAGCAGTTTGAGCTCTATGCCAACTTCCGCCCGGTTCGCAACCTGCCGCATATTCCCACCCGCTATCCCGACGTCGATCTGGTCGTCGTCCGCGAGAACACCGAAAGCCTCTACTCGGGACTAGAGCACGAGGTCGTGCCGGGAGTGGTTGAAAGTCTGAAGATCATTACGGAGAAAGCTTCGACGCGCATCGCCCGATTTGCTTTTGAATATGCCCGTAAGAACAAGCGCAAGAAGGTCCATTCCATTCACAAAGCCAACATCATGAAGCTTTCAGATGGACTGTTTCTGCGCTGCTCGCGAAATGTGGCTAAGGAATATCCTGAGATCACCTACGGCGAGCACATCGTGGACAACACCTGCATGCAGCTGGTCATGAATCCTTACCAGTACGACGTGATGGTGATGGAGAACCTTTACGGCGACATCATCTCCGACCTATGCGCTGGACTGGTTGGCGGACTCGGACTCGTCCCCAGCGCTAACCTCGGCGAGCACTGCGCGATCTTCGAGGCCGTCCATGGCTCTGCCCCGGACATTGCCGGCAAGAATCTCGCGAACCCAACTGCCCTTCTGCGCTCCGCTCTGCTCATGCTGCGCCACATTGGCGTGCCAGAAGCCGCGCTGAAGGTCCGCAACGCATTAGAAAACGTCTACCGCGACCGGGACAAGCTCACCAAAGATGTCGGCGGCAAAGCAGGAACGTCGCAGTTCGCGGATTCGGTGATTGCGGCGATGCAGTCGTGAAATTTTAGGCAAAGAAAAAGCCCCACTCGTATCCTGCAAAGTGGGGCTTTCTTAAACCGTGCCTTCCTAGAACTTGTATCCGAATCCAACTGAAATGATCGGATACACCTTGAACGCCGACATGCTCTTGTTGATCTTGCTCTGCTCGGCCACCACGTTGCTCTGCACGGTGGAATTCGAGGTACTCATGCAGCTACGGAGAAGCGAGCCGCTCGGCGCATTGCAAACATTCCCCGTCAAGTTCAGTGTCGATTTCGGAGATCCCTGAAATGCCGCTCCAAGCTCGACCGGAATACTGATGTGTTTGCTGCTGCGACGAACCAGATTACCCCAACCGATTGTTGCAGTCGGCGAAACCTGATTGAAGTTCACCCTTCCGTTCGCGGTTGCAGGCGCCGAAGGATCGCTGTAATAGGTTTGCCCGCCGAGACTGAAGCTTTGGTCGCCCGGAACAATAGCGTTCGCCGTGACCGGATTCCCCATGTATGCGAGAACGCCCGGACTGACATGGAAATTCCCAGCCCGAGGAAAAAAATCATAGTGAGCTTCGAAAGTACGGAAGCTCAAGTGGCCGCCGTAGTTGATCCCATCTTTGCTGAAATTCCGGCTATAGCCAAGAATGTTGAACCCGACGCGAGCATTGGTTCGGTGGGTCACTCGCGCCCCAACTTCGGCACCCACGCCCAGGAAAGACGTTTTCACGCCAACCCCGAACCGTCCTGAATCACCGGTCGACTCTGTTTTCCCTGAGCTGGAGCCAAACGCCGATTGGCTATTCGACGCGGCGGAATCGGCGTAAGCACTGCTGAACATCATCCCGATACAACCCACGACGACCACAAAATGGCGCACTATTCCCTTCATTTTCTCTCCTGTAATTCGGATACCCCGACGCGATCGGGAAGTCCGTTCAACCAGATTTAGGTGCTGAACAAAGCATGGATAACTCGCGAACAGCAGTCAATCAAGAAGTGAATAAATGTCGCGCTGCGACATTACTTTGGGAATTTGCCACAAATGGCGCCTTTCAGAAATGTTGTGGACCGCTCGGCATATCACTTCTGCGCGGCTACGAAACTGAATCTAATCTCATCACTCTGGTAAAATGACGGCGTTCGGAGGAGTGCTTGAAGTCCGATCCAACCCCATTCAATCGCGGATTTCACCGGTTCGCGGTATTCACGGCCTGCGCGACTTTTATTCTGATCATCGCCGGCGCACTGGTTACCAGTAACGATGCGGGATTGTCAGTACCAGACTGGCCAACATCTTACGGTCACGTGTTCCGCTTGCCACCATGGATCGGCGGAATCCGCTACGAGCATAGTCATCGCGTGATCGCGGGATTTACGATTTTTCTGACTGCTTCGATCGCTTTGTGGACGTGGGTCGCCGACCGGCGGCGCTGGATGAAAGTACTTGCGTTGGGCGCGCTGGGTACGATTATCGTGCAGGCGATTTTGGGCGGCATGACTGTGCTGCATTTTTTGCCTCCAGCGATTTCAACCGCTCATGCGGCCATTGCACAGACTTTTTTTTGTATCGCAGTTTCGATCGCGGTGTTCACTGGGCGGAAATGGGTGGAGGAAATACACGGAATCGGGGTTGATAATGGCCACCCCACGTTGCTCACGCTTAGCCTTCTTTCGATTTTCATTCTTTATGTGCAACTCATTCTCGGCGCGTTGTTCCGCCATCATGGGCTGCCGTGGTGGCCGCACGTGTTGAATGCAGTCAACGTGGCTCTCATCCTTACCTGGACAGGAGTTCGTGCGATTCTGCAATTCCCCAAAGTTGACGCGATCCGGCGTCCGGCGGTGATGCTGCTGTTTATCCTGGTTCTGCAACTCTGTCTTGGCTTCGCGGCATTTCTCACTCGCGTGGTGTGGAGCGTAGGAGCGCCTCAACCCGAGTCCTCAATGGTGATTGCGACTGTCGCTCACGTCGCGGTCGGGACCCTGCTCCTGGCCACGACCGCTGTTCTAACGCTGCAAGTTTGGCGACACGCGCCTGCGGCCCAAAAGGACGAAGTACCGGAAGGAAGAGCAATCACTGCCTAGAGGCGCAGTAACCGCGCTGCTCATCGTAAAATAGTCTTTGACCTCCAACATGTCGGTTTCCGAGTTAGTCGGTTCTATTCCCCGAGAAGACACTATCGCGTCTCCAGTAATCTCCGTGCGCGAACTTGTGCACCGTTACGATAACCGGCCGGCTCTGAATGGGGTCTCGTTCGACGTTCGGCCGGCAGAGCTGTTTGGCCTGCTCGGTCCGAACGGCAGCGGCAAGACCACGATGTTCCGCATTCTTTCTACTTTGATGGTTCCAGTGGCAGGACAAGCAATCATTCTGGGTCACGACGCGGCCAAAGAGCCAAGTCAGTTGCGGCGCGAAATCGGCGTCGTGTTCCAGGCCCAGAGCATCGACTTGAAGCTAACTGCCACAGAGAACCTGCAGCACCAGGGACATCTGTATGGGCTGCACGGATCATCGCTGCGCTCGAGGATCAGAGAAATTTTGCAGCGTGTGGGTTTGGTAGATCGAGCCGGAGATAAAGCGGAGACATTTTCCGGAGGAATGCAGCGCCGTCTTGAACTCGCCAAAGGTCTTCTTCACGGCCCGCGAGTTCTGCTGCTGGATGAGCCGACCACTGGCCTGGATCCCGGAGCGCGTCGTGACCTGTGGCAATACCTCAGTATTCTGCGCGATGAGGAACAAGTGACTGTGTTGGTGACCACGCACCTGATGGAAGAGGCTGAACGCTGTGATCGATTGGCGATCCTCAACGAAGGCAAGCTGGTTGCGTTGGGAACACCTACTGAACTGAAACGCGAAATCGGCGGCGATGTGATCGTGCTCGAAGCAAAAGAGCCGGATGCGCTAGCGACGCGAATTCGCGCGCGATTTAACGTTGATGTCCGCGTAGTGGACGGTCAGGTTCGGATCGAGAAAGACCAGGCTCACCGCTTCGTGACCGATGTAGTCGAAGCGTTTCCAGGTGAGATCGACGCGGTATCTATTGCGAAGCCCAGCTTGGAAGATGTCTTCATCAGGCGAACCGGGCACCGCTTCTGGACCGAAGCAATGGACGAACCATCTAAATCGCATAACGCACGACGGGGTAAAAATCTCTAAATGGCGATACGCAGCACTACTTTACCGATCCCAACCCCGCGGACCAAAGACGAATTACTGCTTCCTGCTTTCACTCTGTGGTTGCGGGAGGTGGTCCGATTTTATCGCCAGCGGGCGCGGGTCGTAGGCGTCATCGCCTCGCCAATCCTGTTCTGGGTGGCAATTGGCTCGGGGTTTGGCACCTCATTTCGCTCGGGAGCGAACGGGAACCAGAATTATCTTGAGTATTTCTACCCTGGCGCCCTGATCATGATCGTGCTGTTCACTTCGATCTTTACCATGATGTCGGTCATCGAAGACCGCAAGGAAGGGTTCTTATTATCGGTTCTGGTAGCGCCGGTTTCTCGGTCTGCGATCGTGCTAGGGAAAGTTCTGGGCGGAACTACGCTCGCCACAATTCAAGGATTGATTTTTTTGGTGTTCGCGCCGCTGGTCGGCGTTCACATCGGACTCGGCAGTTTTGCGCTAATCGTAGTTACAGTTTTCCTGGTTTCTTTCGCCCTCACCGCGCTGGGGTTTGCTATTGCCTGGCCCATGGATTCGACCCAAGCCTTTCACGCAATTATCAATTTATTTCTCATTCCGCTTTGGCTGCTCTCAGGCGCCCTGTTCCCTCTTTCCGGCGCTTCAGTATGGCTGCGCGTGCTGATGAGAATTAACCCTCTTACTTACGGTGTCGAAGCACTGCGCCAGCTTCTTTATCCAGCAAGCGGGGGATCTTTGGCATCCTCACTCGCGACCTTGGTCCTGTTTTCATTGTTCATGTTCGGCTTGGGCTTTGTGATGGTGAACCGTCGAACCACGAAGCCGGCAGCGTAAATGCGGGTCCGTCATTTTCCCAGAGCCTGATTCAGTAACGAAGCCAGCCTGATTCCGGCCAATGCGAGGCGTTGGTCGACGATGCCAATGTCAGTTTTGTAATAGGCTTCGTCGATAGCACTTCCATCATTCACCCAAACTTTTTTCGCCAACTGAAACGACTCGTTTGCCCACTCCTCAGGAGTTCCGTGCGCTTGACTCGTCAACTTTCGGCTTGTGATCAGTCGATCTAGTTTGGACACGTATTGCCCTTCAGAAAGTCCCGTGTGCTCGATGAGCCCCATGTCCCACGCGAAATGAAGATTGCAGGCGTACTTTCCGCATTGAGACGAACCGAACTCGATCACGTGAATATCATTTCCTCCCCGCGCTTCGCTCATCGCGTGCATGGGCTGGTGCACATCGCCGACAAAATGCACTAGAAACTTCAGGGCTTCGATTCGGTCCTGCTTGGGCGAGTTTCTGTCAGCCAGCACCTGCTTGAACATTGTGATCCGGTCAACCACGCAGTTGTGGTGGTCCTGCACCGTGGATGCGTGCTTCTCATCCGGACGATAACAATCCCGCGGTTCGGAAAAACCGCTTGCGTTCATCGGAATATCGACAAAGTGCCAACCATAGGTTTCCGGACGCTCGCTCTTGATGTCATCCGCCCATACCGAAACCGCGGCCAAATCATCGTTGCCCAGCAATTCGGTTACATGAAGCCGTGCGGTCGACGTCAGTCGCCCTCGGGCAATATCGCCGACAAGGCGATGACCTTCCGGTCCCCAAGCAAGGGAGGCCGCGGGGAGCAATAAAAAGAAAAGAAAAAATATGGCAGAGTTCTTCATGCAATTGATGTTAACAAGCTCGGATTTGCCGCACCAAACTAACTAACAACTCCCATTGCTGCAATAACTTCGCAGCGTGATAATCTCAAGCTGCTCTGGGGTAGATTGCTCTCTCGAAAGAGTGGCAGCGCCCAACGAAAATTTCCGGCGCTTGTTGCGCACGGTTGCAATGCTCTCCGATCTCGGTCCCGAGATGACGGCCGAGCGGGACTTTGCTCAGACCGCGGACGTCATGCTGTCCGCGCTGATGCACTCGACGGGTGCGCGTGAAGGGGTGTTGTTTGTCTTCATCGAGAAGCCGGCGATGCTTAACTCGATCACTGCACAGGGATTCACGCTAATCCCCGAACCCTCGATCATTCCTCTTCTTCCGCGCCACGTTCATGCCTTGACTTCGATGCAGGGCGCGGCGCTGCTGGCCCAATCTTCCTATGATACTTTTCTCAGCGCGAACGGCAATGTTGCGCCGGAACTTTTCCGCTGCCTGGCTCCGTTAAAAGTAGCAGGACGGTTGGTGGGCGCAGTCGCGTTGGGACGCCGCGAGGCCGACGCGCTATACGACGAAGAAGGTCTGCAATATCTGGATCTGCTCGGCCATTACGTGGCCTTGGCGGTGCAGAACCATGCGCTCACCCAAACTCTCGCGCAGCGAGTTTCGGACAATCTCCGGCTCATGGCTTCCCTGCATGGGTTCTACGACAATACGCTGGAAGCCTTTGCCAACGCCATCGACGTCAAGCACGTAAATATTCACGGACATTCCCTGCGAGTGGGGCGGTACGCAGCCGCAATCGGTGATGCGCTAGGGCTGGACTCGAACGATGTCGCGGCCGTCCGCTCGGCGGGATACCTACACGATATAGGCAAGGTTGCTGTCGACAAGCGCTTGTTCGGCAAGCCGACGACGCTTGACGCCGAAGAATTTCAGGAAATGGCGGACCACACAACCGTCGGTCACCAGATTGTGACGGGAGTTCAATTTCCCTGGCCCTTCGTTCCGGAAGTCGTGCGGTGGCATCACGAACGCGCCGACGGCTCCGGCTATCCCGATGGACTTCTAAACGAAGAGATTCCTATGCAGGCAAGAATTGTCGGACTGGCAGACACGTTTGACGCCATGACCAGCCCACGCCCTTATCGCGAGCGCATTTCTTTGGGTGGAACTCTCAGCGAGATTGTCAGAAATGCGCCACAAAGATTTGACCCCGCCGCCGTGCAAGCCTTGCTCGTGCAACTGCGCCGAGATGCCGTAGGCAGCAATCGCACTCCATTCCTGGAGAATTCCGCTGGACAACTCGCGCCTAGTGATATTGACCATCTTGCCGCCAATCTTCAGCACAAGACTTCCAGTGGACGGCTGTATTTGACCTAGAGCGCGGAGCTGCAAGCTTTAAGTGCGTCTCGTCCAATAGGGTACAGCCAGGGCGTTCGCGTATGCCTTTTCTAACCAGCAACTTTCGCTGATGGACGGGTTAGTAATGTGAGTATCTGGACTTTCGAATGTCTCTGTCTTCGTCTTTGCCTCGCCGACATTTCGCTCTGCTAGCGGCGCTTGGACTGATTTTCCTGCCCGCAGCCACGGCGCACAAAAAATCCGCATTGCCGCCTCAGACAGAGCATGCACGCGCCATTCAAGTTCTCAATCGGCTCACGTTCGGACCACGTCCTGGCGATGTGGATCGAGTGCTGGCGATCGGAGTAGATAAATGGATCGACGAGCAGCTTCATCCAGATTCGATCGACGATCGGGCTCTCGACCTTCGGCTGACGCAGTTCCGCACATTGCGTATGAGCACGGCTCAGCTGGCGGAAAATTTTCCACCTCCCGCTCTCATTCGGCAGATAGCCGACGGTAAAGAGAAGCTTCCGCGCGATTCGGAGATACGTGCAATTTACGAGGCGCAACTAGTTCGCTACCGCGAGAAGCAGGACAAGAAAAATGGTGCCGCTGAGCCGATGGAAACTGCGCCCGCCCCCAATGTTGCGGCAGACAAAATCCCGGAGATGCTCAAACTCGAACCCGGCCAGCGCATGCAAACGTTATTGAGCATGACTCCGGAGGACCGAAGTGATGTTTTGGTGCTGCTAAAGGGCAATATGCGCGACGAGTTTCTCGCCGGAATGTCGCCAGAACAGAAGGAAACGGTGATGGCGATGAATAATCCCCAGCAAGTGGTCGCGGATGAACTCATGCAGGGCAAGATAATCCGCGCGACTTATAGTGAGCGTCAGCTTGAAGAAGTCATGACCGACTTCTGGGTGAACCACTTTAACGTATTCATCGGCAAAGGCGCGGACCGCTACGAGTTAACGAGCTATGAGCGCGATGTGATTCGTCCTCGGGCACTGGGCAAATTTGAAGACCTGTTAATCGCAACTGCACAAAGCCCGGCCATGCTTTTTTATTTGGACAATTGGCTTAGCGTGGGGCCGGGTTCGGACTTCGCGCTGGGAATTCGGCGCGCTCCAGGGCAACGCGGACGCCGCTTTCCTTCTCGACCTGCGGTGCAGAAAGGCCGAGAGAATGGTCTTAATGAAAATTACGGACGCGAGCTGATGGAACTTCACACGCTCGGGGTCAACGGAGGCTACACCCAAAAGGACGTGACCGAAGCTGCCAAGGTCTTTACCGGATGGACGCTCAAAGAACCACGCCAGGGTGCAGGTTTCGTCTTCGACGAGCGCAAACACGAACCCGGCGACAAGTTCCTACTTGGCCACAAAATTAAGAACAATGGCGAGAAAGAAGGCCGTGAGCTGTTGCACATCCTGGCGCGAAATCCTTCGACGGCGAAATTTGTTTGCAGCAAGCTTGCAATACGTTTTGTCTCAGATAACCCGCCCCCGGAACTCGTAGATCGGATGGCAAAAACGTTCCTGAAGAAGAAAGGTGATATTCGCGAAGTACTCCAGACTATGCTGCAGTCGCCGGAATTCTGGGTGCCGGATGCCTACCGTGCCAAGGTCAAAACTCCGCTGGAATTTGTAGTCTCGTCATTACGCGCAACTCAGGCCGACATTACCGATGCGACTCCAATCGTGCGCCAGCTTCAGAACCTTGGAATGCCGCTCTATGGAGCGCAGCCACCCACTGGGTACTCCATGAAGGGAGATGCCTGGGTGAGCTCGTCGGCGTTGCTGGGGCGCATGAACTTCGCCATTCGGCTGACGGCGGGGAGGATCAAGGGCATACAGATCGGATCTCCTCCAGCTCTTCAGAGTGTCGGAATATCTGATCCAGAGCGGATTCTGGCTTCGCTAGAGAACGCGCTGCTCGAAGGAGATGTTTCAAAGCAAACTCATGAAACCATCGCCGCGCAATTGAGTGATCCATCCATCAGCCGGCGACGGTTGGACGATGCAGCGCGCCCCCCGGACGTCTCGCTCATGGAGGGTTTGTTGTTGGGGTCACCGGAGTTTCAAAGAAGATAGTGTCAGGAGTTTACTTATGATTACGCGCCGAATTTTTCTTCGCAATAGCGCGCTGACAATCGTTGGGACAGCGGCGGTGCCGGCATTTCTGCGCCGCGCCGCCGCGGGCGCAATGTCGCCTGGCTCGCGAACCAAGCGCCTGGTGGTGATCTTCCAGCGCGGCGCAGCCGATGGTCTCAACATCGTAGTTCCGCACGGCGAGCAGGCGTATTACGCGATGCGTCCCTCGATCAATATTCCGCGCACTTCAGTCCTCGATCTCGATGGCTTCTTCGGTCTGCATCCATCCATGTTGGCATTCCAGCCAATCTGGAAGCAAAAGCACCTGGCGATTGTGCACGCCGCGGGTTCGCCCGATCCCACGCGCTCGCACTTCGATGCGCAGGATTTTATGGAATCCGGTACGCCCGGACTAAAAGCTACAGAAGACGGATGGCTAAACCGCACGCTTCATTCTTTGCCATCTTCGGACGCGGCTTTTCGCGCGGTAGCGATGGGCCCAGCCCTACCCAGAATTCTTTCTGGTTCCGAACCGGCAGTAGCAATTAATAATCTGAATGACTTTGGCATTGGCGGCGGAAACGCGAAACCATCTCCCGTACAGAACAGCTTTGAAGCCATGTATGCGGGCTCGGTTGACGCTGTTCTTCATGGCAGCGCACAGGAAACCTTCGCAGCGGTAAAAATGCTAAAGTCAGCGAATCCGGCACAGTACACACCCTCCGCAGGAGCAAACTATCCTCGTGGCCGGTTCGGCGACAGCCTGAAGCAGCTTGCTCAACTCATTAAAGCTAACCTCGGCGTGCAGGTCGCGTTTGCCGACATCGGCGGCTGGGACCACCATGTCAACGAAGGCAGCACCGAAGGCCAAATTGCCAACGTGCTCCGCGATTTCTCGCAGTCCCTGGCCGCCCTGTGGGCCGACCTTGGCGATCTCGCCGAGGACACGGTGATCGTTACCATGTCAGAATTCGGCCGCACTGTCCGCGAAAATGGAAATCGCGGCACGGATCACGGCCACGCCAATGTGATGTTCATCCTTGGAGGCCCGGTACGCGGAGGGCGAGTATACGGTGGCTGGCCAGGACTTGATCCATCTCAGCTGTATGAAGGGCGCGACCTGGCACTTACCACCGATTTCAGGAGAGTTCTGGGAGAAGCGGTCTATCGTCATCTGGGAAATCGTGAGCTGAATGGCGTATTTCCAGACTTTGAAAACCGCACTGAGAGCTTCCTCAATCTCCTCAGCTAGAGGATTAGGGCAGCGGCGTCACACAAGTAGCGGGTTGCCAAGTTCGACCCATCCCAGCGACAATTTCCTCGTGTACTCTAGCGCGCAGTCGGCAGAATCACAGCTCAGGCAAACCCGAGTAAAGTTGTCGCAGATCCTCACTGCGCCGAACCAGCTCACGTTGGTGCGCATGGCATTTCTGCCGTTCGTAGTTATAAAACTGGTTGAGGGGCATTACGGTGGAGCGCTCATCTTATTCTTGTTCGCCGGGTTGAGCGACGGACTGGATGGTGTGCTGGCGCGGCGCCTTCATCAGCAGACCCTGCTCGGGCAGTACCTGGATCCTATTGCCGACAAGATGCTGCTCAGCACCGTGTTTCTGGTTCTCTCAATCGTCCACCAGATTCCCTGGAAGTTCACCGTTGTAGTCTTTAGCCGCGACATTTGTATTCTCGTTGTCAGCGCCGTGCTCTACACGATTGCCGGATTGCGCGATTTTCGGCCTAGCATATTTGGCAAGGCAAATACCTTCGCCCAGATCGCAGCCGTGGTGTTCGTGATGCTCTTGCAAGTCGATCACGCCAAATGGGTCGCAGAAGCTCGAATCGGCTTCCTTCGGGCCACATTTTTTCTCACTATTATTTCGGCATTGCACTACGTGTATCTGGTCGGACGGCGTCTACACGCGCTTGATCACCGGGTGGCGAGGGTTGATTGAGGTGAATACCTAGGCCTTACGCCGACTGCCGCTTCCGCTCTTCCTGTTCGTCCAGAGCGCGGGTCAAAGCCTTAATGATCTCCATCAGTTTCGTGGGATCTTTCTCTTCGGCGGCTTGTTCGGCTAGGATGCGCCAATCCTGATCTTGCGGTCTGTCATTCATTTCTGGATACTCCGGGTTCACTTCGCGCTTACGTTTTCCGGATTCACGCTCGATTCCTGCAATACATGAAACTGGTTACGCGGTACGGCTCGGTTTTGGTCGCCGGAGTTTCAACAACCACGTTAGGACTTTTAATTTCCTTCTCGTCCGACTCCTCTTCCTCAGCGATCTTCTTCACTATTTCAATCGGGATCTGCTCGAAATGTGTTTTTACTTTGCGCATGACTGCAACCTGCTCTTTCTTCATCCTTCTAGACACTAGCAGGGCTGAATTCATACGGGTGGAATCTTTTATAAATCGAGCATTTCTTTAGTACGCGTAAGTGGCTCAATTTAAGAGATTTGTTGCCGCGTTGCAGAGAACATCTTCCGCTTAACCCGCTCGCGTATAAGGTCAGTTATTTGTTACTTGAGATCTTAATGCAGTTAGTGTAACGTTAGTTTAACGAATTGATACTCACGGAGGGAGGTTGTATGGGTTCGCAAAAGAAAGTCCCGATGAACTTCAAGACCACGATGCAAACAGATGTTCCGCAGGGTCGAAATGGAAAACATAAAGGATTGGTCACCAAAATTCTCTCCGACCTCGATCAAGTGCAGGCTGGCATTGCACTGAAAATTCCATTGGCAGCTTTGGAGGACGGTAAGGAAAACGTTCGCTCAGCCTTGAACCGCGCGACGCGAAAAGCAGGACGCCCCATTGCGACTGCGACCGACGCCAAATTCTTATATATCTGGAATGAAGCGCGAGATGCGTAACCTGGGTTGAGTTGGGTCCAAGTTTCTGCAGACCAAATCCCGGCGGTGGGTCAGTGTGACCCACTGCGATAACCCAGCTCTGTTGGACGCGGATGAAAGTATGACAGTATCTCGCAAATTGAGAGATCTAACTTTTTTCGTGTTGACCTTATCGTTGGTGGTGGCTTTCTGTACAGTTTATGGTCGTGCAGATGCCGAGGGGACGCATGGTTAGGCATGAGTCCCGAAGCTCAAGTAGTCTTTGTACGGGGCTACATCGCGGGACTGAGCCGCGGGTTCGAAGAAGGCTGTGATGCGGATCGTACGATCGACCCCCGAAAAAACTACGACCTACACGATGACCGCTTCGCCAAGTGTCTCAACCGAAGCCCTGGGTTCAGCAAGCCTGTGGAGTACTATGCTAAGCAAGTAGCCGCTTTTTATGCGTCTTTTCCATCCGACCGTACCGTTCCATTCGAGACGGTCGTTAAGAAGCTGTCTGATTCCGAGAGCATGACGACCCAACAGATGCACGAGTTCTTCAAGAGTCACCGGAAATAACAACAAAGCGCAAGCAAGTCCACTTGCTGCCTATGTTCCTGAGCAACCTGCCAAATCACATCTTGCGATCCACCCGCCCGACAATGCCTTCGCTCCTACCCCCCGTCCTTCGGCCGGGCAGTTTCAGAACGCTCTAGCTCCTAACCCCAGCTCTGTTGACCCTTTTTCTGCCGCACCCCTAGAATTGAAGTTCTTTTCACTCCATGGCCTTTCACCTGTTCAATACTCTTTCCGGCAAGATTGAGGAGTTCCGGCCGCTTGTAGACAACCAAGTCCGCATGTATGCCTGCGGGCCGACGGTGTACGACTACGGGCACATCGGTAATTTTCGGACCTTCGTCGCGGTCGACATCCTGCGCCGATTCCTGCGCCAAAGCGGATATAACGTGCGCCACGTGATGAACATTACCGATGTGGACGACAAGATTATCCGCAACGCAGCTCAGGCAGGCATCCCGCTGAAACAGTTTACGGCCAAGTATGAGAGCGCTTTTCTCGAGGACGCGGGAGCGCTGAACATTGAGCAGGCGAAATTAGTCCACGCGACCGACCACATTCCCGAGATGGCGGAGTTCATCGCGAACCTCGCGGAAAAGGGATTTGCCTATCGCACGGATGATGGTTCGTATTACTTCCGCATCGCAAAGTTTCCCGAGTACGGCAAACTCTCGAAGAAGGATTTTGCCGGGATGGAAGACGGCGCTCGCGTGGATGTTGACGAATACGAGAAGGACAGTGCCCGCGATTTCGCGCTCTGGAAGTCCCCCAAACCCGGCGAGACCTCGTGGGACAGCAGGATCGGGCGGGGACGCCCGGGCTGGCACATCGAGTGTTCGGTCATGTCGATGGAGGAATTAGGGGATAGTTTCGATCTTCACGCCGGCGGCGAGGACTTGATTTTCCCCCACCATGAGAATGAGATCGCGCAGTCGGAGTCGGCAACTGGCAAGCCTTTTGTGCGGTTCTGGTTCCATGCCCGCTTTCTGCTCGTCGAGGGCGAAAAGATGTCCAAGAGCCTAGGGAATTTTTATACCCTGCGCGACTTGGTCCTGAAAGGTCATAAGCCTTCGTCAATTCGATATCTTCTTAGTTCGGTCCCTTATCGCCACCAGCTCAATTTCACCTTCGGCGGGCTGCAGCAAGCGGCGGCATCCGTCGAACGCCTCCGCAATTTTCGTTTGCGGTTGCAGACTACAAATTTCCCTGCGCGATCGAACCTGAGCCTGAGCCTGGCAACCTTAGCAAACGAAACTTCCGCCCGCGTGCGTGAAGCTCTCAGCGAAGACCTGAACACGGCGCAGGCCCAGGCGGCACTCTTCGACATGGTGCGAGTCGCCAATGCCGCAATCGATGCTGGAGAGATGAAGCAGGCGGATGCGCCACCGCTGCTTTCAACTCTCGATCAGTTTGATGAGATCTTCGGGGTACTGAAAGATGACGACATCGCCAAAATGCAGCGCGTGGCGGATTGGGCCAGGTCGGAGGGCCGGGAGAAAGACATCAGCCCCGAGTTACACGAGGCTTTGCGTTCCAACGCGTTGTCGGATGACCAGGTGAATCATAAAATCGAGCAGATGAATGCGGCGCGAAGCGCCAAGAATTTTGCCGCTTCGGACGCAATCCGTGCGGAGCTTACGGCCAACGGCATCCTCATCGAGCAGACCAAAGAAGGAGTGCGATGGCGGCGAAAATGATTTTGGACCGAAGTTGGAGGCGCGGGCGTCCTCGCCCGTGCTCTGTCCTTCGCTCCGACTCGCCTGTGGAAAATTCTTGTCAAGCCCCCCAGAAGACCCAATTCTCCATAAGCCAAACAAAATGCGGCAAAAAAACTTTACAACTCCAATGTACTGATACCATTGGTGCCATGAAAACCGATAAAGGTCAGTTCGATGAGGTTCTTCGGCGCATGCTGGATAAACCGCCAAAAAAGACGGCAAACATAAGGGCGAAGAAAAAGCGATCTAAAGCTTCTCAGAAGTGAGCGCCGAAAACGTCAACGGTTTGAATCCTGCCAAGCGGTACACGGTTTCTGCGAATGCTTGATCGTCGGTCCGGCGATTGAAGCGATACGAGAACTCATCCAGATAACGCTGCAAATGCTTTATTGAAACCTTGTGGAAGTTGCCGACAATTCCACGCTTGAGCAGCGAGAACGCTGATTCAATCGTGTTGGTGTGAATGATGCCATCGACGTAATTGCGTATGCTGTGTTTGATGACCATGTGCTTTCCGGTATCTTTTAGCGCCGAATCTGCCGCACTGGAATCGTCAGTCATTACGTATTGGACATCATTGCTCACGTGCTCCGCGATGATCGCCCTGAGAGTGCTGGCGCGTGCGTCTTTCGTGTGAATGAATCGCAGCGGTGCTTTGCGCTCACGCAATCCGACTACAACCTGCTTCTGTTTCTTGCCGTAGTAAACGCCTTTGCCCTTCTGCTTTCCGCCAATGTAGGTCTCATCAATTTCGACGATCCCGCCGAGCTTGGGTATCTCGCCTTGTCCCATGACTTCGCGAATGCGGTGGTTCAGATACCACGCGGTTTTATATCCGCCGATCCCCAGGTCGCGCTGCAATTGCTTCGCGCTGATTCCTTTCTTCGCATTCAGCATGAGCGTGATTGCTTGGAACCAAACTATTAGGGGCAGGTGCGTATCGTGAAAGATCGTGCCAGATGTAGGAGTGAAATGGTTATGGCAGGTTTTCTCTAAGCACAGATAAAACCACTTCCGGCGATTCTTTGAATCCGCCGTGCGCTCGACACGCTTTATTTCTTTCGCGCCACACGCGGGGCAGCGCACAATGCCATCAGGCCAGCGCATCTGCTGGATGTAAACCAAGCATTGCTCATCAGAGGAAAACTTTTCGTGCGCTTCGCGGATGTTCATTTGCCCCTCACGGAATCCCACAGTTCTTTCCAGAACTTGAGCGGGATCACTAATCCCGCCAGAATCAAAAACATTACGATTGCAGCGACGACCCACCCCATGCTCAAATATTAAGACGGTTATCTATTTGTGTCAAGTGAATAATCGTGAAAATAAAGTTTGCAAACGTGGCACAATCACCCTGGCAAAATTGCTATTCTGAAAGTAGCAGGATTTCTGAGTCGGCGGGCTCGGGTCAGCTTCTCCACTTCCGTCGTCTGGCACCCCATTCTGAAATGCTAAAATCGAGGTTCCGTGGAACCGATTGCTCCGACTCTTGAGAAGGTCGTCGCAAAAAGTTTGCGAGGCGCTGCTGATGGCCCGCTGCTGGCCTGGCCTCTGGCCTGCGGGTCGGCGGTGGCAGAGCGCACTCGAGCATTAACCTTCCGCAACGGCGTGTTGTGGATCGAAGTGCCCGACGCGGGGTGGCGGGCGGAGCTGAAGCTCTTGGCGCCGCGATATCTGGTAACAATCAATCGCTATTCAGCCAGTTCTGTTGACAGAATTGAGTTTATGCTCGCTGCAGGAAAGTAGTTCTACTCTGCGGGCGTGGCTGTAGACACTTTCATGAAAGTCACTGAAAAAGACGTTAGCTACGTTGCTGATCTTGCCAACCTCGAATTAAGTGAGGACGAGCGTGGCCGGATGGTCCGCGATCTGAACTCGATTCTCGGGCACGTGGATTCGCTCAATGCACTCGATACCAAGAGCGTTTCGCCTATGGCCCAGGTGTCTGACCGATATGGCCTGGACGAATCAAAAAGGGGCAGCGAACGTTTTGCCTACGCCAGTCGCGACGACGTGAAGGAAGGCTTACGCAAATCGTTCCCGACTGAAGTGGCGTTAGCCAACGCGCCTGATTCCGACGGAACTTTCTTTAAAGTGCCAAAAGTGATTGAGAGATAGTGATGAGTGAATAGTGATTAGTGTTCAGTTTGGGTGCAACACTAGACATTGATCACTAACCACTCATCACTAACCACTAAGAACTCTATGGATCTCACCGGCCTTACTATCGACTCCGCCCGTGCCGCTGTAGCCGAGCGCAAGACTAGCGCGACCGCGCTGGCAGAGGCGTTCTACACAAAGATCGGTTCGGACGATCCGAAAATCGGCGCGTATTTAATCCTTTCGAAAGAACGCGGGCTGGAGAAAGCGTCAGAAATTGACCGACTGGCAAACAAAGGCGACAACTTGCCGCCGCTTGCTGGCGTACCAGTGGGAATCAAAGACGTTCTGATCACCAAAGGCGTCCGCACTACTGCCGGCTCGAAAATACTCGGCAACTTTGTTCCGCCTTACGACTGCACCGCAGTCGCTCGGCTCGAAGCTGCAGGCGCGGTGGTTCTTGGCAAACTCAATTGCGACGAGTTTGCAATGGGATCGTCGAACGAGAACTCCGCATTCAAGCCGGTACACAACCCACGCGATTTGAGCCGCGTGCCCGGCGGATCGTCAGGAGGCTCGGCCGCAGCAATCGCCGCGGACATGGCAGTTGCGACGTTAGGCTCTGATACAGGCGGTTCGATCCGGCAACCAGCCTCGTTTTGCGGGGTTGTAGGGCTGAAGCCAACATATGGGCGCGTATCGCGCTATGGCTTGATCGCCTTCGCTTCGTCGCTCGACCACATTGGGCCACTGACGAAGACAGTGAAGGACGCCGCGATCATGTTGCGCACAATCGCCGGCCGCGACCCTATGGATTCAACTTCCGCTGAGGTTCCCGTTCCAGACTACGTTGCCGAGCTCGATAAACCGGTCAAGGGCATGAAGGTCGGAGTTGCCAAAGAATATTTCGGCGAAGGTCTGGATGCCGAACTTCGAAGCGCGATTGAGGCCGCTATCCAGAAGCTGGCGAATCTTGGTTGCGAGATCGTCGAAGTGTCGCTTCCACACACGAAGTACGCGATTCCGGCTTATTACTTGGTTGCAACCGCCGAGGCTTCATCGAACCTCGCCCGTTTTGACGGCGTGCGTTACGGATTTCGCGCGAAGGATGCTCGGTCGCTTTCAGATATGTATCGCCGCAGCCGCGATCAGGGTTTCGGGGCAGAGGTAAAGCGCCGCATCATGCTTGGAACATACGCGCTAAGCGCGGGATATTACGACGCCTATTATTTGAAGGCCCAGCGCGTCCGCACGCTGCTGACTCGCGATTTCGAAGAGGCGTTCAAGAAAGTGGACGCAATCGTCGCACCTACGACGCCGACGGCGGCGTTTAAGTTGGGCGAAAAAGTTGACGACCCGCTGGCGATGTATTTGGCAGACATTTACACGGTGACTGCCAACCTTGCCGGTATACCGGGGATTTCAATTCCCGTCGGCGTGACGAAAGCAAAGCTACCGATCGGCATGCAGATTTTCGGCAAGCACTTCGCTGAGAGCACGATTCTGCGCGTGGCGAACGCGTACGAGAAAGCTGCGTAGTCAAGTTGAAAGTTCGACTTGTACGGGCGAGGACGCCCGTACCTCCAAATCCAACTTTGCCACGTGTACGGGCGGGGACGCCCATACCTCCCAAAATCCAAACCGTGGAGGCACGGGCGTCCTCGCTCGGGCAAACTTAGGCCGGCTCGTAGTACCGTTCTCCCGCGCAACTTCGGCATAACACTTTGTCGTCGCGGCGGATTTCGCGGCGGAAGTTGATTCCTTCGCCGCATTTCTCGCAGACAATTCGTTCGCCCTTGTATCCGGGAAATTCTTCCGGAGGCAGTTGAACTTTCACCCATTGCGTGGTGAACAGGTCATCGTCTGCAATTTCACGATAAGCCAACATCTGCTGTTTGTTCTTTTCACTGAGTTCAGGATGCATCTGCCGTGCAAGGGACTTTGACGATTCCTTGGCTGCAATGCGAACTGCGCGGCCCGTGGTCACGTCAACAAATGTAGCTGCGACTTTGCCCCAGTCGCGGAACTTTAGCGCACGCTTTCCCAGACGGCAGCCGGTCACAACGGCAACCGCATCGGTGGCGCAACGGTCAATCTCAACAAATGTAACCAGGCGCTTGCGATCTTTTCCATGGGGATCGTCGATCCCTAGTTTCTGCAGGCCCAGCATCGCCATCCGCACGCCAAGCACTTGTCCGGCGCACAAGTGTCCGTGTGCTTGCTCGGCGTAGCGGAGATAGTCGTCGAGAGATTTCATTAAAAAAGCGTCGTTGGTCGTTGGTCTTTCGTCGTTCGCCGCAGCACGGATCGAGGCCTACGACGAAACGTCCAAGACGAAATATCTCACCAACATCCGACTGGAGAACCTATGAAAACTAATTCTAAATCGAAAGCGCAGGTGACTGACGAGTTCCAAGCCTACTGGGAGCTGGATTGTACCCTTTCATTTCTGTCGAAAGACCAACCCCTCACACAGGGTTGGTGGCAGATCGTGGTGATGGACAATCCCGATCAGGCGGGCGCTCTCGGGTATCACGAGCTAACCAGCCAAGGCACCCCGGTAGGGAAAATATTTGCCAAACTTGATCTCGACAGCGGATCGTCGTGGACCGCGACCCTGAGTCACCAGTTGCTCGAGATGCTGGCCGATCCCTGGATCAACTGGTGCGCCGTCGGCACTGACAGCAAGATTTACGCGCTCGAAGTGTGCGACGCGGTCGAAGCCGACAATCTTGGATACTTCATCGACGACGTGCTGGTTTCAGATTTTGTGACGCCTGCATGGTTCGAGCCTACATGCGCCGACCGCATGGATTTCAAACAGCACCTCGCAAAAGAGTTGGAGCTCGCACGCGGAGGCTACATTTCGATCTTTGATCCCCCAATGGCTGGACGCAAGTGACGGCAAAGGGCAAAGGCGGTCCGCGCATTCTGCCCGGCAGCCGCCGCCAGAGAAGGAAGCTGATCCGCCCATCGTGGAGAAACAGCTTGCGTTAGCGACTCATCCCCAACTCTTCCGCTCAAGACGAGAGTTTTATTTCCAGAGGGAATTCACGACGGACAAATTGCATTGCATCTTGCTTTGACTGCAGCCGTCCGTCGAGCTGGGCGTCTTCAGTCGCCGAAAGAATTTCTTTGAACTGCGGGCCGGGAGAGTATCCGGCTGCAATAAGATCGTCTCCTGTGACCAGCGGCGTGGGACGCACAGCTTCCGCCGGAAGCTCATTCATTTTTTCTCGCGTGAAGTTGTAAAGACGCAGATTGCGGTGACTGGATTCGCAATCCAGGCGATGCAGTTCCAAGTGCTGCTCGAAACGCGGTATGCGGATGAACTTTTTAAACGTCGATGGATTCATGCGCTCTACGTCGCCAAGGCGCATGTGATTTTCGACCAAAGCTGCAATCTGCTTGGTCTCCTCGTTAGAAAAGCGCAGTCGCCGGCAGATCGCCTCCGCCATTCTTGTGCCCACTCGCGCGTGCTCGTCGAAGCGGATGCGGTCGGGGGCGCGGCGGAATGTCGGCGGCTTGCCCACATCGTGCAAGAGCACTCCCCATGCCAATGCCGCAGGACACGGCTGCAGTAATTTCTCCAGCATCAGCAGCGTGTGCACGAACACATCGCCTTCAGGATGGAACTCTGGCGGCTGCGCGACTCCCTTCATCGCCTCGATTTCTGGAAGAACCTCCCGGAGCAGACCGGTTTCATCGAGCAATTCAAACGCCCGGCGCGCGTGGCCTTCGATCAGCATGCGGGTGAGCTCGTCACGCACACGCTCGCGGGAGACCTGGTCAATTTGCGGAGCGAGTTGCTGAATAGCTGCGAACGTCGCTGGCTCAATTGTGTATTCGAACCGCGCCGCGAAACGCACCGCTCGCAACATTCGCAGCTTGTCTTCTCCGAAACGTACTGCTGGATTTCCAATGGCGCGGATGACCTTCGATTTAAGATCTTGTTGTCCGCCCACATAGTCGAGAACTTTGTTTTCGACCGGATCAAGCAGCAGGCCGTTGATGGTAAAGTCGCGACGCTGCACGTCCTCGCGAGGATCGCGGCTGAAGCGGACCTGATCCGGATGGCGGCCGTCGGAATAACCAACGTCGCACCGGAAAGTTGCAACTTCAACACAGGCCTTGTGGTGGTGTCCTAGGGCGAATGCCTCGTCTACAACAACATTCTGTTCCGACTCCCTGTCTTGGTTGCGGTGGCGGTCGCCTTCTCGAGCAGGCACCAGCACAACTCCAAACTTCGCGCCCACAGCATAAGTCTCAGGAAAGATGCGCATGACTTCGTCGGGTGTGGCATCCGTGGCGACGTCATAATCGGCGGGTTCACGGCCAAGGAGTAGATCGCGAACGCAACCTCCAACCAGATAGGCTTGGTGACTGCGCTGCCGCAGATCGGCGATGATTGAATTGGCGAATTCACGCACGTCCTCATGATACAGAGCGACGACGCCGACAGAGTGGGCCTCCCCCGCTCACACCCGTCGTACATGTCCGGTTGCCATCTATGGCAGGCATGCCTTCACTTCTACACTGAACTTACCTCAGAAGCAGCAATTATCCCTTCCAGCGGTAGGCGTCTTTTTGCGGCAGTCCGATGTGGGCGAGGACGCGGCATGCGAACTCGTGAGCCATCTGCTCGAGCGTGGCAGGGCGGAAATAGTAGGCCGGAATTAGCGGAAAGATGGTCGCGCCGCCATCGGCTGCGCGGTACATGTTCCGGATGTGAATTTTATTGAGTGGCGTCTCGCGGACGCATAACAAAAGCGGGCGTTTCTCTTTCAGGCTGACATCGGCAGCACGCTCGATGAGGTGCGAAGCAATGCCGTTGGCAATGCGGGCCAGGGTTCCGACGCTGCATGGCAGCACGACCATGGCATCAGCAGGGTAAGAGCCACTGGCGACATTGGCGCCGATATCGGCATTCGATTGCTGATGGATTTTGCGGGATGCGTGCCCAAGTACCTGGCTGATGAGATTGTTGCGACCGCGCAGTCCGAGTTCCTCAGCCATGACGCGGAGCGCGCTGTCTGAGGCGATGAAGTTTGCGCTTTGAATACGAGTATCGCGATCGACGGCCAGCAGTAGATGGCGTAGGAATAGCGATCCACTGGCTCCGGTTGTCGCAATGGTCAGATTTTGCGGTGAGTTCGGCAATCGAGTTCTGAGAATAGGCACCCGCAGGCAGACAGTCAAGACGGGTATGGCAAAGCGATCGGGTAAGCAGTCGCGGAGAACGGCGGCCCAGATGCACGCCCTGGCGGCTGTTCGGCACGATATCGGGTCTCAAGATGCCGGGGGCGGCCGCACTTACCTTCGCGAATTCACCCAAGAGTTTCGGGAATACGATTCCGTCCTTTCTCAGAAGCAGCTCCAGGAAAAGATCACAGCTGCCGACATCGTTCTGATCGGCGATTACCATGCGTTGCCCTCATGCCAGCGTTTCGTAGCAGAATTGGCCGAGGCATCGGCGCAAGAACGGCGAGTGGTGCTGGGCGTAGAAGCGGTGCTGGCACGCGATCAGCGGATTCTAGATGCGTGGTGGCGGCGGGAAATTCCGGAAGATGAACTCAGGCGAAGGCTTCGGTTCGATCGTGAGTGGGGTTATCAATGGGAGCCGTTCTATGAGCTTCTATGCAGTGCGCGTGACCACACAGACGGTGTTTATGCCCTGGATTGCATGCCCAGGGAAGACCTGCGCAGGATCCGGTCGCGTGATCGACACGCGGCAGCGAAAATCGTTGAGATACGCAATCGCCATCCGGACGCGGAAATTTTCGTCCTGTTCGGCGAATCGCATATGGCGCCCCAGCATCTCCCGCTCGCACTGCGGGAATTGATGCCAAAGGAAAAACTCTTAACGGTACTGCAGAATGTGGATGCGCTCTATTGGAAAGCAGTGGCCCAGCAGGCTCCTGCGGTGAGCATTGGAGAAGATGCGGTTTGCGTTTTCAACTCCAGCCCGTTGGAGAAATACGAAAGCTATCGCTTGTGCCTAGCTCGGTGGAACGCCGCCCTAGATGATCTTCCGGACTTCGCCCCGGCGATTTATAACCTGATTTTTTCGCTGGTGAGGTCCTTAGGCTTCCGCCTTGATTCACCGCGTAATGGGACACAACCCAAATATCTGGCCGATTCGCTGCCCGAAGTTGTAACGTTCGATCAATATCCAGCGAGCGAGGCCGCGAGACTTGAAGAGAAATCTTGCGTCTATATGGCGGAGGCGAATCTATTCGTTATTCGTGAATTCCAAATGGCCGATGCGGCCGAAGAGTGCGCCCGCTTTCTTCATTCTGTCTGCCGGGGAATGACCAGACTTTCTGAGCAGGCACAACCGGTTGAAGACGCGCTGGCTCGTTTTAGTTCACGTCTCTTATGTCCGGAATTTGACCTTAGAGATCAAAGTATTACGCTGGGGGACTCCCTATACCAGGCTTACCTTTCGGGCAAGGTCTCCTCGGTGGCATTGCGCCGGCTTTTTCTTGCCAAGTTGGAAACCCGCGAGCAGGTGCACCGAACATCTTCGGCACTCGAAGATCTGGCGAGAGTCTAGCCCCGGCAGTCACGTTATTTCGCCTTCCACCTTCTCGACAGTCCACCTCATGGCTCGTGCGATGCTAATCTGAGTGTCGACCAATGCGCGTAGAGTGATCGCTTGAACCCCGAATCCATTCGCAAACTTTTCGAGCAAGTGCGCGCAGGCAAGATTTCACCTGACGACGCCGTAGATCAGCTACGACATCTTCCTTTCGAAGATTTGGGATTCGCCAAAGTAGATCATCACCGCGCCTTGCGAGTAGGCGTTCCCGAAGTAATTCTGGCGCAAGGCAAAACACCAGCCCAAGTTGCAGGCATTTTCAAGCAACTTGCTCGGCATGGCAAAAATGTGTTGGCGACTCGCGCTAGTAAAGAACAATTTTCCGCGGTAAAGAAAACTGTTCGGGGCGCGAAATTTGAGGAAAGCGCCCGCGCAATTGTTCTTCGCCGTGACAAGAAGATTTACGGCAAAGGGTTAATCACCGTGATCTCCGCCGGGACCAGCGACATCCCAGTCGCCGAGGAGGCGGTAGTCACTGCTTCAATCATGGGTAATGAAGTCGAACGGCTTTATGACGTTGGCGTCGCAGGAATCCACCGTTTGCTGGCACATCGTGAGGCCATCAGCCGATCGCGGGTGATTATCGTCTGTGCCGGTATGGAGGGCGCACTCCCCAGCGTCGTCGGTGGCCTAGTCGGAGTGCCGGTGATTGCCGTTCCCACCAGCGTGGGGTATGGCGCAGCCTTCCAAGGAATGGCGGCCTTGCTCGGCATGATGAATTCCTGTGCCTCCAATGTATCCGTGGTCAACATCGATAATGGATTTGGCGCGGGCTATGTTGCTTCGTTAATAAATCGGCTGTAGTTGTATAACACGCTCGAATATCCACCGGAGACGCATTTTGACTCTTGATTTTTAACAGTGGGTACGGATTAAATAGATATAGATGGAGGCGCGATCATGGTTTCGAAATGCGCCAACCCCGATTGCTCTGCTGCCTTCCGCTATTTCCATACCGGAAAGCTTTTCCGAGCTGAAACCGCATCTGGATTCGACCGCCGCGCTATGGGCCAAGATGCCCAGCAGAGCAAGCCTCTGCGCCGCCTGGAATTTTTCTGGCTATGCGAAGACTGCTCTGGAAAAATGACGCTCTCCTTCGGCAGGGATTCGGGTGTCACAGTACGCCCGAACGAAGGCGCGGGCTCCGCAGCAGCCGCCTAGACTTCGGCCCGCGAATACTTCCCGGTGAGAGCGTTCCAGCGGATCGCCAGCACCTCTGTGAACATGCGGAGGCCATCCCGAAGAGGACTTATACGCGTTCCCTCCGAGTGGGACCAAACAACGGCTACCTCTTTTACATTCAATCCGCACCTGTGCGCGAGGTAAAGCAATTCTGCGTCGAACCCCCAGCGTTCGATTGTCTGCTCGGGAAAAAGCATACGAGCTGAGCTGCGAGTGAAGGCCTTAAAGCCGCACTGCGTATCTTTAAACTTCAGTCCCAAGAGAATTCGTAGTGCCAGGTTGAAAATTCGCCCATAGAATTGCCGCAGCAAGGATTGCCTGTGCGCCTGCAGGTTCGGCTGCACCCACCGCGAGCCGATGGCAACATCCGCGCCGCCCTCAATCGCAGTGAACAATTTGCCGGCTTCTTCGATGGGTGACGACAAATCGGCATCCGTGAAGAGAAGGATCTCGCCGTTTGCGTTCAACATCCCGTTCCGCACGCTGTACCCTTTGCCGCGATTACCCGGATTTTCGATCAGGCGGACTCCCGGATTTAGCTTCGCACGCGCCCGAACCAGCTCCGCCGTATTGTCCCGTGAGCCGTCGTTGACGATGATTACTTCTGCGTCCCAGCGACGGTCATCGATGTAGTTCAGCACGCGGTCGAGCGTGGCGCCTAAGCGTGCGCCTTCGTTGTACGCGGGAATGATGATGCTGTACTTAGCCATCAGCCGTCAGCTCAGCCAGGAACGAAAACTGAGGCGACTATAGAAGGTATCACGCGCGGGAAGAACTGAGTGCGAGCACGTCGGCTACGCCACTCGCTTTTGTTGATCCAACATCGAAAAGAACTCATCCACCAAGTCCGGGTCCCAGAAACCGGCGCGGGCTTCGTCATGCATGGTAAAAGCAGCGTGGTCGTGGCTCAGGGCGGGCTTGTACGGGCGTGCCGTGGTCAGGGCATCGTATACGTCAACCACCTGAAGAATACGCGCGAGCTGGGGGATATTGTGGCCTTCGAGGCCGTCGGGATACCCGGTGCCATTAAAGTGCTCGTGATGACTTCGGATGATAGGCAGCACCAGTCTTAGCGACTTCAGCGGGCGACAGATATTTTCTCCAGTTACGGGGTGGCGGCGCATGATCGCCCACTCTTCCGAATTCAGGTTCGCACCCTTTTTCAAAATCTCATCAGGTACGGCGATTTTCCCCAGATCGTGGAGGTACCCACCGCGACGCAAGGCAGTAACAGCTTCGTCATCCAAGTGCAAGTGCCGTCCCAGGTTGCTGGCATTTTCTGCCAGGCGCTCGCAATGACCCTCGGTGTAAGGATCGCGGCTCTCGACGCTTAGGCCCAACGTGCAGAGGACGCTTTCAGCGGTCTCCAATTCATCCGTAAATTCCTTTAGCTTTAGAAGTGATTTCACGCGGGCGAAAAGCTCCTCGGGAAATATCGGCTTGCTGAGGAAATCGTCGGCGCCGGCTTCGATTCCCCGGACTCGGTCCTCTCGCTCCGCTAGTCCGGTAATGAGCACAAATGGGATCAGGCGGGTGGCTGTATTCTCCTTGAGCTCGTGACAAAGCTCATAGCCCGACTTCCCCGGCATAATCACATCCGAGAGCACCAGATCGGGAGGCTGCTGGAAGATCTCCGCTTCGGCTTGGGCTGCATCCGGAACCGCAACAACGTCGTATCCGCGAGCCGACAAAAGGTCTCGCATGAGGTTCATTGTATTGGGGTTATCATCGACAACGAGGATCCGTGGCAGACGCCGGCGCAGGGAGAGATCACTAACACCCCGGCTTTCCGGGCTAAGTGAGTACAGAGTTGAGACCTTTCTGGACGACTCCATAGGCGAACGACCGCAAACTGCATTTTAATCCGGAAAGAAACGTTTAACTCGGATAAATTTTGCTGACGGTGCGGAATGTAGAACCCTGTCTTGAGTCTTTAGGGGCACCGCATCGAATGAGATGCGGGCCTGTAATCCTACGGATACTTAGGCGCCAGCGGAGAGTTTGTGAGTGTTCTTATTGCGGGCGATGCCGTATTGACGAATTTTATACAGAAGAGCTTTGTAGCTGATCTGTAGCAATACCGCTGCCTGTTTGCGGTTCCAATTGGTCTCGTCTAACGCTTTGGAGATGGCTTCCGCTTCGGCACCGTCTTTGGCGCTGCGCGCGAGCGACTTCAGCCCGCCCACTGGTTCAGAGCCGTTGCGCGGAGCAGTGGGTTCGAACTCTGCCCCAGTGCCGTCGGTCCGGGGTTTCAACTCATTGATGGCAAGCTTTTCATCGCCCAGCACTAAATATCGTTTGACGAAATTACCCAGCTCGCGCAGATTTCCCGGCCATGAATAATTGGCGCATGCAGCCAACATCTCAGCGGAGCAGGGCAGTGGCGCTCGGGCATACTGCTCCGACAACTGGGTCATGAAGTGCTTCAGCAGGATCGGAATTTCTTCTTTGCGCTCCCGCAGCGGCGGAATCTGCAAGGTGAACGCATTCAGCCGGTAATATAGGTCTTCCCGCAAACGCTTCGAAGCGAGCGCTTCCGGGATGTTGATGTTGGTCGCAGCCAGGATCCGGACGTCGACTTTAATTACCGATCGGCTGCCTAAACGGGAGAATTGCTGATCTTGTAGAACGTGAAGAAGTTTAGCCTGAAGGGACGGTGGCATCTCGCCGATCTCGTCCAGCAGAATCGTCCCCTTATTGCTTAACTCAAATTTCCCTGGTTTCGCGTGCGTTGCCCCAGTGAAAGCACCCTGCTCATAGCCGAATAACTCACTTTCCAGCAGGTCCGCCGGAACTGCGGCGCAATTGACCTTCAAGAACACACGGTGAGCACGCGGGGAAAGCTTATGGATCAGCCGGGCCATGACTTCCTTGCCGGTACCACTTTCACCCAGCATCAATACCGGGATATCGACGTTGGCCACCAGCGCAGCCTGCGACCGCAATTTGCGCATATTCGCGCAAGCGGCGACGAAGAAGGTCTCGTCGCCCAGGTCTTCAACCTCACCAGTATAATTTTGCTGATTTGTACCCAAACACTGGTCGATAACTGCGTCGAGCTCCGCTTTCTGGAAGGGCTTTGTGATGTAGTCGACTGCGCCGAGGCGGATAGCCTGGACCACTTTCTTGGTGTCGTTCACGCATGACAGCATTACGACTTTGATATTGGGCTGGAGCTTGCGCAAACCCTCCAGCGTCTCCAAACCATCGATGCCCGGCATGAGCAGATCCAGCAATACCAGGTTTGGCTCCATGCCTTTCTGTAAGAGATCCAATGCCTGCTCACCGGTGGAAGCGGTTTCCACATGGTGGTCGTCGATCTCAAGCAGCGTTTTTATGTAGCGCTGCATTCCCGGTTCGTCATCCACTAACAAAATTTTGGATTTGTCACTCATTCGCTTTTTCCTTCGAGCTCTGAAGCCGGGTTCATCGGAACAATGAAAGAAAACTTACATCCAGCCCCGGGCTCGCTTTCCACCCAAATTTTGCCACCCATGCCTAACACCAAACGTCGCGCTATGGCCAGGCCCAAACCCATGCCCTCAGTTTTCTCGTTGGTTGGCAAACGGAAGAAATCGTCAAAAATTTCCAAATGATATTCGGGAGGAATTCCGGGTCCCGTGTCCGATACGCTGATCTTGACCGAGTTCGGCACCGTCAATGGACGGCGACGGCGCTCCTGACTGATGGCGGGTTTTGCAATTGAACGCCGTTCCCACATATAAGGTTCAGCATGTAGCCAAACCGTGCCTCCTGACGGCGTGAACTTGGATGCATTCTCCAAGAGATTCGATATAACTCTTTCGACTTTCGGCGCGTCGAAGGGAAACTCCTGCACTTTTTCGTTGGCCAAAAAATACATCGCCAAGCCCTTCTCTTGAAAGCGCGGAGACCAAAGCCGGCAAACTTCCGAAAGACACGTATTGATGTTTCCCGGCTCTAACTTCATCTTGAGCTCGCCGGTTTCAAGCACGCTGAAGCTCAAAAAGTCCTGTATATAGCGCTGCAGGCGTTCGCCATTGGATCGCATGTCACGAAGAACTTCGCGCTGCCGCTCGTTCAAACTCCCCAGTTTCTCGCTTTGCAAAAGTTCGACATACCCATTCAGAATTGACAGGGGGGTCTTCAGGTCGTGTGCAGCCGAGGCCAACGCGTTCGTTGTCCTAAGATATCGCTCTTGGAGTTGTGAGAATTCACGCGATGGCTCAACAGCGGGAGTTGGAATATCAGGAGAACGGGAAGGGCTTTCTTTTGCCGGAGCGGATACTTCCTGAGGCATTGAAGACAATTGGGGCATGGGGTAGTCACGTGAGGGAGGGCGGGCAACCAAGCCTGTGGAAACTGATCGCCGTATCAAGAATGCTAGGGTACAAAGCTGCCGGGTGTCAACGAAAAATGCAAAACATTTGCCAGTTTCGGTAAACTCTTTCAAAATCGACCTTTGAAAGAGTCGTGATAGAAGCGTTAAAAACAGGTACCCAGCCTTCGACGCACGGCATATAAGCCTGTTCTACAGGCAAATCACGGAAATACGCGGTCGTGCGACCGTGACCATTGGCTCAACTCATGTTTGTTTGGCACCCAAGGTGCGACAGGACATGCGATTCCCGTTGAAAGGGGTATGCTTTTTGGACCGTTCCAAAGTGGAAATCGAGCGCCGCGCTTGGACGCGACTTCCGTTGCCTATACCCCTATTTGTCCGAAGCCGGGATTCCAAAGGCAAGGACGTCCTGGAGTTTGCCACTGCGCTGAACATTTCCGCCGGCGGAGCATTAGTAGCGATGCATGGTGCCTTACGGCCAGTGACGCAGGTTTCGCTCGAAATCCCTAGCGCTCCCTTGCCGAGCTCCGCCCCGGTCCGTAAGAATTCACGCAATTTACGCGCAAAAATCATTCACGTAACTCGTGCCGATGGCTACAATCTCGTCGGCCTCAAGTTCGTCCAGCCCCTTCTACCTTCCGAAATCCGGAGGACTTCACGCAGACGGAAAGTTGCTTCTTCCGTGTGAAAAGTTTTTCCTACTGCTTACGAGTAGTTCTGACCGCTTTTGCTTTGAGCTTGCGGCTGCTGCGCCTATGCGGTCTTCTCACGTAAGCTCACAAATCTAAGCCAGTTAAGTCTTAGTTACCAGCCCCCATTAAATTACTTTCAGGTTTGGTGGATGAGGTGCACACCTCATCGTGGCTAATAGGGGTAGCAACGCTATATGTCGAGTACAATGACAAATTCTGTCAGTTCACTAGCGCAATCTTTGGGCGAAATTCCTCCCGAGGCCGTGGTTTTTGGCCAATCTGAGGTCATGCAAGCCCTCCGCTCCCGTCTCGACAAGGTAGCCTCTGCCAATGTCCCGGTTCTCATTCATGGCGAAAGCGGCACCGGCAAGGACATTATTGCCCGCTTGGTTCATTCTCGCTCCCCATGGAAGTCTGGTCCATTTGTAAAAGTGAACTGTCCCGCGATTCCTGGCACCTTGCTGGAAAGCGAACTTTTCGGATACGAGCGCGGCGCCTTCACTGGTGCCTACGGCTCCAAGCCTGGCCGTGTGGAGATGGCCCACCGCGGCACACTTTTCCTTGATGAAATCTCCGAGCTCGACATGTCTTTGCAGTCGAAGCTCCTGCAACTCTTGCAGGACGGTCAGTTCTGCCGAATCGGCGCCCAGGCAGACAAGAAAGTGGAAGTGCGAGTTGTTTGCGCCACTAACCGCAAGCTCGAAGATGAAATTGAGAACGGCAACTTCCGCCAGGACCTTTACTATCGAATTAACGTCGTAAATCTGTTTATGCCTCCTCTTCGCGAGCGGCGGGGGGATATAGACGGCTTGGTGAGCTACTTCCTCGAGTATTACAACCGCAAGTACAACTGCAAGGCACGGCCGCTTTCTCCCGAGTTGAAGGAAATATTGCAGAGATACCACTGGCCGGGAAACATCCGCGAGCTCGAAAACCTAGTCAAGCGGTACGTGATCCTGGGCAGCGAGGATGTTATCAGTAACGACTTACAGCCACGCGAGAACGACTTGATCGCCTCCGACATTAATCTCGATGGCCCCATTTCGCTGAAAAAGCTTACTCGTCAGGCCACGCGAGCGCTGGAGCGCAAAATCATCCTCAAGGTGCTGCACATTCACCATTGGAACCGAAAGCAAACGGCTAAGACGCTGAATATCAGCTACCGGGCACTGTTATATAAAATCCGCGATGCCGGCCTGCCACCCAATCGCGCCCGGCGTCCACCCGAGCCGGCCAAGAGCCAAGTGGCTGCTGATTAATACAGGCGCGCCCGATCCAAAATCTGCAGCATACCGATCAGCCTTTCGGATTTGATTATTCGTTTGAAGCGCTTAATTATGCGAAGAACGCCGGCGACTTGCTCCTTGTGCGTCCGCGCGTGATCGGTGTGAAGGCGCTAGGGATAATGGAAACAGCAGAGCCGCGACAGTTCCCAATTGAGTTTGAAGGGCCGGTGCAGGACACGGACTCGTTTGAGATTACTCTGCCGCCGGGCTACGAAGTAGACGATCTGCCGCCGCCCGTTGATGCTGATTTCGGATTCGCTAGCTATCACTCGAAAACAGAGGTCAAAGGCAACGTTATCGGATATACGCGCACCTTCGAAGTCAAAGATCTGAGCGTCCCGGTCAGTAAAGCTGATGAGCTAAAGAAGTTTTACAGGATCATTGCCAGCGATGAGCGCAACACGGCGGTTTTGAAGACATCTAAATAAATGGGCTGTTCACCGCGTGGCGGCGAAATTGGACAGGTAAGTATGTTGGGTCGAACCCTCAACTCACTCGTGCGTGCTGCCCTTCAAAACTTTTTCTCTACTGCACTGTGAACTGGACTGTCGTGGTTCTGGTTGCGGAGCCGGATGTGGCATTTACCGTTACCGTATAAGTTCCTGCGGGTGTGCCGGTGGTTGTGGTTGTGGTCGACTTCGAGCTACACCCTGCTTGCAGTAAGGCTATCAACAGGACCACGCCAAAGAAAATCCCTAACAGCAGTCGCCGCTTGCGCGAAACGCCCGCTCCCATTAAGCCCACACCAAGAATGGGCAGCCACATAGCGTACGCCGCTCCGCGCCGGAATAAGCTCGCGGTGGTAGTCACGCGGGCTGTCGTCGAAATCGCTAAGGTGCGGCTCTGAGGGCCGCTGCTCATGCTGGAAATAGTTGATCCGTTCGGCGAGGGGAAGGAGCAGGCTGCTCCAGCCGGCACGCCCGCACCGCACGAGATCGCCACGGATTCTGGAAAGCCAGATCCAGTCGGGGTCACCGTAACCGAGTAATTGACCTGCCCTCCGGAGGGGATCGTGCTGCTCGTACTAGGGCTGGTTAACGTCGCCCCGACCGAATAATCGTTTACCGTCGCCGTGCCACCCACCGACGGCGTGGTGCCTCCAGGAAAGCTGAGCGCTGCTGTATTGCCGACCGAACCCGATCCCTGCTGAACAGTGGTTGGCGCGTTAACCGTAACCGTCACCCTCGCAGCAAAGTTCGTGCTACCGGTGCTGCCAGGGCAAGTGGTTGGCGTCGTGGTTGTAGTCGAGCTATTCACGGTTCCCAGCGTGCAAGTCAAAGAGCCGCTCGTAACTGCGCCGCTGCAAAACCCCTGGCTGGTGCTGGCAGAAGTAGATCCGGAATTAAGCCCTAGTGAATCTGTAAAGACGACCCCTGCAACGGGATCTCCAGTGTTGTAGATGTAGTAGGTAAATGTAACCGGGCTTCCCACCCCGACCGGCGACGGGCTAAAGGTAGGATTTGCCGCTACGCAAGCAGGCAGCGCATTCGCTGAGGTCGTCTGTGGCATGCTCAGTAGCGCAGTGTTCGGACCAAGTTCCGCGACGAAAGCGTCGGATGCGCCGGATAGGGTTACTCCGCCGGACAAAGGGAATTTTGTCGGGAAGGTCCCCGAAGTTTCGCCCGTTAAGTACGTGTTCAGCGACGAATCCAGCGCGATGTCAGTGCCAATATCCTTCCCCGAGCCTCCAAGATAACTCGATGTGCTTGTGTTCGTGGTCGTGGTTGTGCCAGTAGTATTCAGGCGTGCTACAAAAGCATCGAAAGCTCCTCCGCCATAAGTGCTCTGAAACGGATTCGCCAAGTGAAAGCTGCCGGCCGTCAGCCCGGTGACGTAAGCGTTGCCCAGCGTGTCGGCGGCAATTCCAAGGCCCGCGTCCTGCGCGGCGCCTCCTAAATAACTGAAATAATCCAGCGGCACTGTTCCTTGCGTTGTGCCGGAGACTGCGGGCACGCCGAACTTCGCCACGAAGGCATCGCCTCCGCCACCGTTCGTGGTCTGGAACGGTAACGTTGTGGTTGGCACCGTGATGTTGGTGGAAGTGGTCGAGCCAGTGATGTAAGTATCGGTGCCGTCACTCGCGACGCCGTAGGCGACGTCATCGCCGCTTCCGCCGAAATATGTCCCAAAGGCCAGCGTGTATTGCTGGATATTCGCGGCGGGTGCGTTTAGTTTGGCAGCCCAGACATCGAGACCACCCTGTGGGCCTGCCTGGTACGCGTTCACAATCCATGGGTTGGGCGTGCCCATATCCGTAAAATTTGTTCCGCCGGCCAAATAGACGTTGAAACTAGCGTCCACTGCCACTGCACCGCCGGTCACAATTCCATTCGCAGGAGTGCTTCCGCCAATGTAGGTCGAATACTCCAGACTCCTAATCGTATTCTGCGCTGGATCCAATTTGCTGAAGAAGAATTGGTCTCCGGTGACGCCGGCGGGAAATGTTGATTGAAGGGCGCCAATGGTCGTGGGGAAATTCGAAGAGGTCGTAGTCCCGATCACGTACACTCGGCCCAGACTGTCCAACGCCATGTTGGAGGCCGTATCGACCCCATTCCCCGAGAGATAGGTTGAATACAGGTTGAGCGATCCTGTCGAATCAATTTTAGAAATGAAAGCATGATTATTCCCGAGTAAAACCGCGGAGCTCTGGAAGGCCGAAGGCGTCGTTGGATAATCGGACGCATTGGTGGTTCCTGCGACGTACACATTGAATCCGCTGTCCACCCCGATGCCGGTTGGGTATTGAATAACCGATGTCGCCCCTGCGGAACCGCCGATGTAGGTCACGTAATCCAAGCTGGCTGTAGTGACGCCTCCCGAACTGCTGAGGCTGATGCGCGAAATGAAAACGTCTGCAGTCCCCATCGTGCCAATCAAAGTAGGAGTGATTCCGTCAAATGTCCCGGTGTTGGGACTGGTCGTTGCGCCGGCCACATAAATTCTGCCGCCGGAGTCAACGGCAATCGCCGGACAATGGGGAACAAAACCGGCGGTCGCGCCGGTGATCGCTGAACAGCTCTCGTCGCCTGTTCCGCCGAGGTAGGTTGAAAACGCGAGCACTGGGTCAATTACCAGCGTTCGGGTACGGTCATAGGGACCAACTTCAAATCCCGCGCTGTTCTTGCCTCGCAACACGAATGAACCGGCAACGGTCTGAATGCCGGCGGACGACTTCTGATAAATATGAGGAGCTTGAAAGCGTAGTTCACGGTCGTCCAACCCAAGAACGAGATCGCCATTGCTGGCGACGGAAACATTTGTAGCGCCTTTGAAAGTCAGCTCAATCTGCCGCGCGTCGCTTCCCGGAGAAACTTCGAAGTCATACTCCAGCCGGTTCTGGTTTCCGTAAAAAGAAAGATCGATGCCAGGATAAACCCCGCGGTACTGAACGCGCCCGAACTGAGGGATATTGCGCAGCCAGCGCGAAGAATTATTCCCAATGAAATAGTTGCTATGCCCGGCGAGCCGTTCGATGCCAACCATCTCCGACTGCTGGTTCGCCCCGGCGAGCTGCATTTCCACCGCGGCCTGTTGCAAACCAGCTAGTGAACGTTGCGGAAGAGTGAGGACCGCTTCGGACGGCATTAGATAAAGCCCATATCCGTTTCCACGGGCCAGGAACTTCACTCGGGTGTCGGTTTGGCCCTGGTTGGGCTCAAAACTCATAGGAAGCCGGGCCATCGAAGCCTGAAGCTGGGCGGAAGACGATGGCCGCAAAATGGAGGAATGTGGCGCTGAAACGTCATACCTGAACAGCAGAACGGCACCGAGGATCAAGAGAGCCAACAAAACCACGCCGCGAGCCCGCGCAAAAGCTGGCCCAACCCCATTGCGATTAACCATCAAAACCCTCCGCGTTTCCGTCTCATGGAGAAAGTATGGGAGAAAAACGCCTAAGGCGCGTTCACCCCAACTGGTGAGATGCATGCCTGGTTAGGGATTCGGTTTGGCTGTCCTGCCGGCCTGCGCACCCGCTACCTGAATGGCTGAAAGTAAGTAATTACTTAAACATCTGACGGATAGGCTGTCAAGTTTTGCCCCTCGAGTCCGTGATCGTGGATTTGCGGTTCTTCATGTCTGATGCGGGGGCATTCATCCAGAGATGCCGATGGGGAAGAAAGTGGCTAGTGGTTGGTGACTAGTGGCGAGCGGGCGGCGTCAGGAATAAGGTGTCGGTTTTCGACTGGTTCGCGCTGGCACCATAGTCATTCATTTGGGAGCTTTCGGCAGGCTTCTGAGGTCTGAGCACTGACCACTAGGCACTGAAGCTTACTTTCTGAGGTTTTCCATCTCCTTGCGTATTCGCGAATATTGGCGGGCGAGAATCACTAGATACGTCCCATGAATCACCCAAGTCGCGATGTATGCGGCATAGAGATAAGGCATGGACTTCATCGCGAGCCCTCCAGCAGCGATTCCAGAGCCTGTGCTTCTTCGACCTGGCGCTTAGCGACTTCCAATTCGTAGCGCGTCCAGGAGAACAGCCAGGCCAGGCACATAAATGCCGCCCAGTTGATCAGTAGCACGTGCGCCATCCGCGGATCGAGTGAGCCCCCGCCGCCAATTACAGGAGAGGGATGCTGAGTGCGGAAGAACCAAATGGAAAAATAAACCAGGGGGACATCCAGCGCGCCGAAGATGGCAACGACTGCGGCGACGACTGGAGTTCTTCCGCTTGTCGAAAATCGGCGAAGAACGAGATAGCTGATGTAAATCAGCCAAAGCACGAGGGTCGTGGTCAGGCGAATGTCGCCGGGGGCCCACCAAATTCCCCACACCGGCCTAGCCCAAATGGGACCAGTGACAATAACTACTGTGCAGAAGACCACTCCGACCTCAGCGCTGACCAGCGCAAGGAGGTCGGCCTTCGGGTTACGACGAATGAGGTAGACGACCGACGAAACAAAATTGATGAGGAACAACACGAACGCGGTCCATGCCGAAGGCACGTGGTAATAGAAGATGCGTTGCACGTTGCCCATCGTCTGCTCGGTGGGCGCGGCGATTAACGCCTCATAGAGCGCGAAACTGAGCAAGAGCGCAGTAACAAGTGCGAGTAGTGTGAAACCGCGTTTCATTCTGCTTCGAGGACCAACTCAAATAGCAGCAGAGATGCTGCGGTGAAGACGACATCATACGCCAGAAGCAGCGCGATCCAAAACCGTGCAGATTCTTCTCCGGTGAGAACCGCCGTGGTCGCGTTCACCATTCCGAGGAGCGCCGGAATTGAGATCGGAAACAAAAGCAGAGGAAGCATGATTTCACGGCTTCGAGTTCGCAAAGAAATAGCCGCAAAAAACGTGCCGTTGATTACCAGTGCCCATGTGCCTAGCAGCGCGATGGGAACGAGTTCCCAAGCTGGGCCGAGAACCCGCAGTTTATAGAACGCGACGAACAATGGCGTCATGACCGCTTCGAGCACGCTTACAAAAATAAAATTCCCAAACGCTTTCGCCAGAAATAACGGATTAGCCGGCGCTGGCGATACCCGGTAGGCGTCGAGCACCTGATTGCGGAGCTCGCGCGCCCAAGTCTGATTCAAAGCAACTACCGCCGCGAACAAAAATGCCACCCAGATCAGCCCGCCCGCGATCCTTCGCGATTCTTCCGCGGTCGGATCAAAAGCGAAACTGAAGATCACGACCACCAGTAGCGCGAAAAACAGCATGGCATTGATCGCGTCCTTCGAACGCCACTCCAGGCGAATGTCTTTGGCGAGAGTCGCTCGCGTGATTTCGAGAAAGCTCATTGTGCGGCCGTCCGGAGCTTCGAGCTGCGATCGCTGATTTTCCCGGCTTCCATGTAAACGAATTCATCTGCAATAGACTGAAGCAGCACCGCCTGATGGGTCACCACAAATAAAGTCTTTCCGCGGTCCCGCATTTGCGACATAAGCACTGCCATTTCGTGAGCGGAACGGAAATCGACATTCGAGAAAGGCTCGTCAAGTAGCAACAATTTGGGGTCGTTCAGAACCGCTCGCGCGAGCGACATTCTCTGTCGCATCCCCTGCGAATACTGGCCTACCAGCCGCTCGAGATCAGGATCCAGCTTCACCGCCGCTATTACCTCGCGGCACCTTGCTTCTGCCACTTCGTAAAGTCCGGCGAAATAGCGAAGGTTTTCTATTCCGGTCATTTCGTCGTAAAGCAACGAGGGATGGGCCATGTATCCGATTTGAGCGCGCACGTTTTTTATATTCGTGGTGCCCAGAACCGAAATTGCGCCCCGCGTGGGCTGCGCAAGGCCCGCAATTGTTCGCAACAGAGTGCTCTTCCCTGCACCGTTGTCGCCGAGGATTACATACAACTTCCCAGCCGCGAACTGGGCAGTGATTCCACGGAGCGCGGCGAAGCGCCCGAACTGCTTGACCACACCGTCTGCGGCGACCGCATAGGCATTGAGCTGAGTTTCGGCCATGAATCAGAAGCATTGTTATAGCACTTGCGGAGGTCTACCAACGGAGATTAGGCGAGGCAAAACGATGCGGGCGGTAAACGCTGAGTACGCGCCGAGGCGCTACATTTGTGAAGAGTTGTTTGCAGGAGCCGCACCGGGCGGGACAGCAGTCATATTAGGCGCTGTCGTCTGTTGGGGCGCGTACTTCGATGCGCACTTGGCTTGTATCTGCTTTGCATAAAAGACACCATCTCGCCCGAACTTGCCTTCTGCCAGGGCTTGAGCGTTGTCCTTAAATGTGTCCGGAGGCGGTTCGGTCCCGTTGTAGACCACATTTAGAATCTGTTCACTCTCGACAAGCGTGAAGTTCACATTTGTTCCGCTGCGCTTGATTGAACCAGGCTGGACGTTCCCCGCAACCCGCAGGCGCTTGGAGTAAACTCCATCACCCATGCCGCGCAGTTCTTTGATGGTGACGTAATAACTCTTGCTCTCCTGCACCCCGGTAAAGGCAAGGTATCCGAGCGCCAGCAGGATTATCACCATAGCGCCGCCAAACTTCAGGAACTTAGCAGTTTGCGGGGACATCTCAATCAAACTCTACTCGCGCCCGAAAACACGGTCAAGCTTGGGGCTCCGCTACAATGAATCGTATGCTCCATCCCTGGCATGATGTGACTCCCGGCAGGAAACTGCCGCACGAGTTCAACAGCATCATCGAGATTCCTTTTGGATCGAGCGTGAAGTACGAACTCGACAAAGATAGTGGTCTGATCAAGCTGGACCGTGTGCTTTATTCGGCAGTCTATTATCCGGCGAACTACGGCTTCATTCCGCAAACGCTCGCCGAAGATGACGACCCTCTCGATGTGCTGGTATTGTGCCAGGAGGCAGTGGTTCCGCTCACCATGATTTATGCCCGCACTATTGGTCTGATGACCATGATCGACTCCGGGAAAAAAGACCACAAGATTATCTCCGTCGCCACCAAGGATCCTGAGTTCAACAGCTACACCGAAGCCGACCAGATGCCGCCTCACCGACTGTTGATGCTGCGCCGCTTCTTCCAAGACTACAAGCAACTTGAAGGCAAAGCCGTTGAAGTGGACCAAATCCGTCCAGCTGGCGAGGCTTATCCGATCATCAGCGACGCTCTGTCCCGCTACAGCGAACAACGCAGAAAAGGCTTCGCTACTCACTCCTAGTACTTGGATTCCGCAACGGAGTTTTGGGTGTGAAGGAAGTACGAACGCTTACGGCGCTACTCGTCGCCCCGAACTTGCCACCAATCGTCCTGCTCGAACTGAGCAAGCTTTTCAGTGCCATGTTCGTCGTTCCAGGTCTGCCAAGCTGAAACGTCATTCGGAAGGTTCTCATCCGTGATTTCGCGCAGGGCCAGAAAACTCCAGTTGCGCATCTGCGGCGAAGTGTTCGGGTCCGCCACCAACGAAATGAACTTGCTAACCATGCGCATTCGCTGGGTGCGTTTGAAGTTGCCGCAATCAGAAACGTTGCAACCGGCGCGATCGCGGACCTGATTGGAAGGATCGTTCACAAACGAGTCGAAGAGTTGATCAAGGGCTTCATCCGTCCCCAAGTAACGCATGCCTTCGATTGCCCACACGCGCACGGTCGCATCGGGATCATGCTTCGCATAATCGAGTAATACCGGATAGAGCCGATCGTAAGCAACGCCTCGGCCAGCCAACATTCCCATGAAGTAAACCGCAGCCGCGCGGTAATGGGCATCGACACGGGCACGCTCGATCAGTTTCTCAGCCGCTTCGTCAGTCTTAGCCCATCCATCCATGGATAAATTCAAATCTGCGTTTGAATACCGAACTCGCAGGTCTGTGGAATATTCTGAGCGCCTTTCGAGCTCTTTCATGCGCTCGGTCAGCTTTATCCTGCCGAGCCAATCTGGCGACCCGATATTCTGCTCGAACAACTCGAGCGCGCGCTGGTCGTGCCCAATTGCGCGCTCAAGAAGTTCCTCAGCTTGCTCCTGGGCAGGCAATTGCTGTATCCGCTGCACGTCATCGTCGGTCAGTGCTGCGTAATGCACTCGAGGAAGACTTTGTCGCCCGGTAGCTGTAGCTACGGCCGAGTGGCCCTGTCGAGGCACCGAGTGTTGAACGCCAACCATTTTGTAGACCACAAAGGCGGCCCACATGCCGAACGTTGATAAGCCAATTAGCAGGGCTACTTTATTGGGACGGCGAGCGATCAGTGTCGGTGCCACTCCTGAAGTTTGACGCTGGGGCGGTGGCGCGTAGTCGTGACCAAGTGCATCTTGCAAAGCGACATGCGTATCCGTTTTCAGCCCTACTAGCTTCTCAATTTGTGAGACGACCCAACGAGCCTCTTGGCGGTCGGCAATGTTGTCGACGAGGGAAAAATTCCCACCGCTTTTTGTCTGCAGACGTACACGATAAAAACCATTGGTCGCGTTTGTATTTTGTATTCCCATTCCGGCGACCACCGCTTGAACATCACTGAATGGAATTTCGCGACTTGTTCCTGATCCGAATATTTTCTGCAGACAAGTTATTTTCCCCTTGCCGACCACAATCCTCGTGACTCCGAATGCGTTCTGAAAACAGCCGTAGATCAGAAGAAGGTCGAACAAACCGAATACGACGGCAAAAAACCAAGGCGCTCTGGAGTGCGCCAGGAAATAGACAACACCTGTCCAAATCGAGGTGAACAAAAACAACCCAAATGTCTGTCTCCGGTTGCGAAATGCAGGGAAATAGAATTCCGTGGATCCATCGCTTGTTGTCGACACAACAACTTTCGGATTGACTGGTACGGATACCTCGGTGGAGTCTGATTCGAATGCCGGAGCCGTTCCCGCCGCTGCAGAACTACCAAACGACGAGGCGAATCGGGATGTGAAGTTTGCACCAGGATTTTCCGCTAGTGCTGTCTGGGATCCCGAGCGAAACACAGGAATTTCAAAATCGTCCGAATAGTCGATTCCCGGGACATCAGCTTGAGCGTGCAACACCCAGAGCAACTGGTCCCCGGATTCGTCGTGGTTGGTTTCGTAGGCATCCTGAGGAATACCGAAGTCCACGGGAATCGCGGCGCCAATCGGCCCTACGCACAATGCGGTTTGTGGCACATTCTTCTGGTCTTGCCAAAGCACAATTTCGTTTGTGCTTTGTTCTTTGCCTGACCCGGTCACGATGCGGCGGATGCAGGAAAGCCGCAGGTCTATGCCGTGCGAGGCTGACGTGTTCAGCCGAAGATGTATCCGTCCGGCGGCATGCTTGCCCGGGGAGAACGGCAGCGAACTGAATTCGAAATAAGTATTGCCGTAAAGTTCGCGCCGCAGAGTGGCACGCACCGCTCCGGCCAGAAGAATCAAAGGAATGAGGCAAAAGCCGATCAGGATGAGCGCCTTCGGATCGGAATTGCGCAACAGGGGTGGAAGATTCGTGGTCACGATCGGCACAGCAATCATGCTCACTAAGACGGTTCCAATCCACCAGCCGAAGATGGAATTGCGGTTTCTGCTTAGAGCCCTATTGGTCGCCCAATCGGGCCGCCAAAGCCAGGGAGAATTCGGATTGGCTTCTTTGGTCGCCTCATCTTGCTTGAGCCGTTGATATCCGTAAACCGCTCCAAACATCAACCCGGCACCGATCAGCGCAAAAACCGACGCGAATACCGCGCCGGCAATTGGGTCGCCGCTCTTGTGGATTGCGGGGGAAGACGAGAGAAATGCGAATGCCGCAAAAAGCCCGAATCCGAAGAATGGCAGGCCGAAGAGAAACAGAAATACCGCTCCGGCTTTGGATGGCTGAGCCACGCCGCGATTATAAAATCGTATGTGCGACGGGACTCGTCATAAGGCCGTTATGCAGTTACGGGAGTCATCACGGAGCACGGCTCTGGCGTCTGAATTCGCGGTAAATCCAATTCCGCTGTCAAAGCCTCGAACACTGTTTCTAGTACCATATCTACATCCATGAAGCGCATTGCGATTTTGGGGTCGACGGGAAGCATCGGCCGCAGCACCCTCAGTGTGGTCCAATCGTTTCCTGACCGGTTTCAGGTGGTGACGCTGGCTGCGGGACGCAACCTAGAGCTGGCGTTTGAGCAGGCCCAGCGCTGGCGCCCGCGTGTGATCTCGGTTTCTGCCGAGTCTCATGCCCAAAACCTCAAATCGCGATTGAAGTCTGCCGGGATCACCGACGTTGAAGTCACTCACGGCGCCGCCGGAAATGTGCACGTTGCCACGCATCCCGAAGTCGATTTTGTGGTCAGCGCGATCGTCGGCGTCGCAGGTCTCGAGGCCACGTACGAAGCGGTTCGTGCGGGCAAAACAGTCGGGTTGGCCAATAAAGAATGTCTGGTCGCCGCGGGAGAGCTCATCACCGCCGAGGCCCGCCGCCAGGGCAAGCCGCTGCTCCCGATCGACAGCGAACATAACGCCGTCCACCAGTGCCTGCGCGGTGGGCGCATGGAGGAAGTGCGGCGCATCTGGCTTACGGCTTCCGGCGGGCCATTTCTACATACGCCGAAATCCAAATTTGCCGATATCACAGTGGAGCAGGCTTTGAACCACCCCACGTGGAAAATGGGCAACCGGATCACCATTGACTCGGCGACCTTGATGAACAAGGGATTTGAAGTAATAGAAGCCTGCCGGTTGTTCAACATTCCGGCGGAGCAGGTTTCGGTGATTGTTCATCCGCAGTCCACAATTCATTCGCTGGTTGAATTTGTTGATGGCAGCATTCTTGCTCAGCTTTCGGTCACGGACATGCGCCTTCCGATTCTGTATGCGCTAACTTATCCGGAGCGTGTCACTTCCGATCTGAACTTTAGTCTCAGTGACTTACGGCACCTCGATTTCTGCCCTCCCGACGTGGAAAAATTTCCTTGTTTGCGCCTGGCCTATGAAGCAGCGACTGCCGGAGGCGGCAAAACGGTTGCCCTGAACGCCGCGGACGAAGTTGCGGTTTCCGCGTTTCTAGAGGGCAGTATCCGGTTTCAGGAGATCCCCAAAGTCATCGAAGACGTGGTTTCTGAAACGCAAGTGGGCAAATTGGAATCTATCAAAGATGTGCTGGTTGTAGACCAAAAGGCCAGAGCCAGTGCCCGCGACAAGATCGCTGCCCTGGGAGCTGGAAAGTACCCCGTCGGCATTGGTATCCGAGAGAATTAACCAATATTTATGAATCAATTTTTCATTTCAGCTTTTTACTTCGTCATTGTGATCGGTTTTATGGTCTTGATCCACGAGTTTGGCCACTATGCCGTGGCCAAGCTGCTGGGCGTGCGGGTCGAGCAGTTCGCAATCGGCTTCGGCAAGCGGCTGTTTGGCTTCCGCAGAGGCGAAACCGACTACCGCATCAACGCGCTCCCTTTTGGCGGGTACGTCAAGATGAGCGGCGAAAACCCGATGGATCAGCACTCCGATGATCCTCGCGAGTTCCTCAATCATCCTCGGTGGCACCGGTTTCTGATTGCGATCGCCGGCCCGGTAATGAACATTCTGTTGGCCGTCGTCCTACTCACTGCCGTGTATATGGTTCACTACGAGCACGCTTCGTACATGGACCAACCTGCCGTCGTGGGCTGGGTGGAGCACGGTTCTCCTGCTGAGAAACAGGGGATTAAACCCGGAGACCGTATCGTCCAGATCGATGGTGTCAAGAATCCCACCTGGGAGCAGGTGGAAATCAAACAGTTGCTCAGCGCGAACCAGCCCCTCAACTTTGCGATACAGCGACGAGATCAGAAGATTGAAGGTTCGGTTGTTCCGGTGGCGGTGACCTCCTCAGGAGCCGGTTCGGCGGGGTGGTCGCCCGATGAGCCGGTCATCATAGGTGACCTGGAGCCGAGCATGCCCGCGGCGAAAGCAGGTTTAAAGCCACAAGACAAGATCGTCTCCGTGGATGGCCAGCCGGTGCCGTCAATTCAGGCAATGATCGAGAGCCTTCAGCAGACCAAGAACAAGCCGTTACAGCTCGAGGTTCAACGAGCGGGCAATACCCTCAGTCTCACAGTCGTCCCGGTTCTCGCGGACACGCCCGGCGCTAACGAAAAACACTACCGCCTGGGATTCAGGAATTCCTACCAAACCACGGTGACCAAGTTGTCGCTGCCGGAGGCGTTCAGCCATTCGCTCGCCGATAACAAACGTTATTCGGTAATTCTGCTTCAGTTGGTTGGAAAACTGGTTCAGCATAAAGCCTCTCTGAAAACGGTCTCTGGGCCGATCGGCATTGCCCAACAAACCGGCGCTGCCGCCCAAGAAAAGGGCTGGACGCCGCTTCTCGGCTTGTGCGCCGCCATCAGCCTGAACCTGGGCATCTTCAACCTGCTGCCGATCCCAATCATGGATGGCGGGGTGATCCTGCTGCTGTTCATCGAGAGCCTGATGGGCCGCGATATCAGCGTGACCATTAAGGAGCGAATCTATCAGGCAGCATTTGTCTTCCTGATCTTGTTCGCTGCGATGGTGATTTACAACGACATCGCCAAGACGATTGCACAGAGGCTGCCGTAAGTCAGCTAAGCTGCTAAACTGTAGCTTCCACATGGCCTCAATTCAACGTCGTAAATCCGTAACCTGCGCCATCGGCGATGTCCGCGTGGGGTCCGATGCACCGGTCGTGGTGCAGTCCATGACTAACACCGACACCGCCGACGTGGCCTCCACGGTCGAGCAAGTGGCCGCGCTCGCCCGCGCCGGATCAGAACTGGTGCGCGTTACCGTCAACAACGAGGAAGCCGCGTCTGCGCTACCCCACATTGTGGAGCAACTCGATCGACGCGGAATCGGCGTTCCAATCATCGGCGACTTCCATTACAACGGACACATCCTGCTCAAGAAATATCCTGCCTGCGCTCGGGCGTTGGCAAAGTACCGCATCAATCCGGGAAACGTCAGCGTGGGGCGCAAAGATGATTCCAACTTCCGGATCATGGTTGAAGTCGCGGTCGAAAACCAAAAGCCGGTGCGAATCGGGGTGAATTGGGGATCGCTCGACCAGTCGCTGCTGACTCGCATGATGGATGAAAACTCTCGGTCATCTGAGCCAAAGGACGCCCGCGAAGTCACAATGGAAGCCATGGTGATGAGCGCGCTGAATTCCGCGGCTGCAGCGGAGAAATATGGGTTGCGGACGGATCAGATCATCCTCAGCGCCAAGGTCAGCGGCGTGCAGGACTTGGTAGATGTTTATCGCTCGCTGGCTGCCCGTTGCAGCTATCCGCTCCATCTCGGGCTAACCGAAGCGGGGATGGGAGCCAAGGGAATTGTAGCTTCGAGCGCAGGTCTTTCAATTCTGCTGCAAGAAGGCATCGGCGATACTATCCGGGTTTCACTGACCCCGGCTCCGGGCGGTGATCGCGCTGAAGAGGTTCGCGTGGGGCAGCAAATTCTTCAGTCGCTCGGCATTCGCAGCTTCACTCCGCAAGTTACAGCCTGCCCGGGCTGCGGACGCACCACCAGCACTTTTTTTCAGGAGATGGCCGAGCAGATCCAAACCTACTTGCGCGAACAAATGCCGGTCTGGAAACAACGTTACTCTGGCGTTGAAGAGATGAAAGTCGCTGTCATGGGATGCGTCGTGAACGGCCCCGGCGAGTCCAAGCACGCCAGTCTCGGTATCTCGCTCCCTGGCACTTTTGAAGAACCGAAAGCTCCGGTTTACGTAGACGGACGTCTGATGACGACCCTGCGCGGAGAGAAAATCGTCGAGGAATTTATCGGTATCCTCGACGATTATGTTGACTCTCACTACGCAGCTAGGAAAGAAAGCGTGACGGTGTAAGTCGGCACTCCTCAGCCTCTCCCAAGCTTCCCAACCTGTCGGTCCGCAAGAATTAAGCAGCCGCTTTTTGCTGCGCCCTGAATTTCGCCCACCGTGCTTTCTGTGCGGCAGCAATTCTGCGACGGGCGGAAGCTGATAATGGTTTTCTGCTCACGGCCACCGGTCTTGGGCCTGCTGACGACGAAGTGCCGGCCTGCTTCTTTCGTTGTGCCCATCTCGCGCGCTGCGCCTCAGAGATGCGCCTGCGGGCGGCAGCCGATAGCGAGCGGCCGGAACGTATGCTTGTGGCGCCCCCTCGGATACTCGTCCGTCCGGACAACCCTTCGATTACAGAAATGGCCTGATCCAACTTCTCTACTTGCGATTGAGCCTGCTTCCGCTCTTCCCGCAGTTGCTGGAGTGCGGAGTTAAGGTTTGACATTGTTCCCCCTTAGTTAGTAACAGCCAAAAGATTGTAGATGCAATAGGAGTATCTTGGCTACTAGATATTCTTAACTGCCCGAAATAACACCTTGGTACTACGAGAGTATTTGCGTCTTACTCCTCATCTTCTCCACCTTCTTGCTGCTGCGGCGGAAGGTCTAACTGCAACGCCGGAAGTCCGGTGGTCCTTAGCTGTTGATTCAGTGCCGGAATATCCCGGTTCTTCAGCTCATTCCACTTGGCCATTTTGGCTTCCAAAGCAGCTTCGTTCTTCGTAGAAGCGTCGATCTGAGCTACCGTTGGGGCGGCATCGGCTTGATCAATCGCCTTGTAAAGAGCGATCAAATTTGTCGTCGTGTCGGTAAGCGCCGGTTCCTTCATGCCGCCTGTTGTTGCGTCCTTGTCGCCTTCCAATAATTCAGAGACTTTCTTGCCTAAAGTAACGAGTGAGTCCTTTAGCTGACCAGTGGCTGCACGAAGGAGCTTAGTTATTTGCTCGTCAATCGACCGCGCCTGGGTGAGCGCTTCTGAGCTCTGGCTTACTCCGGAAGCAACTTTCATTTCAAGTTCGAACTGCTTCTGCAGGTCAGCGGGCGAGGCTTTCACCCTGGGATCCATCTTTACCGTGAACTCAGCTGTTTCTGTGTGTCCGCCAGCAGTCAACCGCGCGGAATATTTTCCCGGCAACACCAGCGGTCCGAGCGGATATCTCGGCGTATCGTGCGGCACGGCTGCAATTGGATATTCATACTCGGTTGAATAAGGCGGCGGATAGCGCAAGTCCCAGACCCACCGGTGCATGCCTGTGTCCGCGGGAAGGATTCTTTGTGGCCGCAACCAGTAGAGTGGGATCAATTGCCTTTCTAACTCTTCTTGCGTCTGTTCTGGCTTGTACATGCTCGAATAGCGACGCACCAGCTTACCCTGCGCATTCAGAATCTCGAGCGTCACCGGGCCTGAGGCCGAATTCGGCAGCAAGTAATCGAGGATGGCGCCATCTGGAGGATTCTCGCCCGCCGGTTCATCCGCCGGGAGCGGCGTGTCGGTATTAGTGTCGCGGCGCACCCGGTAGGCCGCCTCGGGCGTAAAAAGATGAGGTACGCCAGTTTCAGAATTCGCGATAGTAGGGGTAAGTTGCCGCAGGGGTGAAATGTCATCAAGTATCCAGAACGAGCGCCCGTGTGTAGCAACAATTAAATCATTCTCGTGTATCAACAAATCGCGCATGGAAGTATGCGGCAGATTCAATTGCAGCGATTGCCAGTGGTCGCCATCATCAAACGAGATCGAAACCGCTGTTTCCGTTCCAGCAAAGAGCAGGCCCTTGCGGACGGGATCCTCGCGCACGCTATTTGCAGGAGAGTTCGGCAGGCCACCCGTGATTTCACGCCACGTCTTGCCTCCGTCGTGAGTGCGGTAAATGTATGGGTGCATGTCATCGACACGGAAGCGGCTAACGGAAACATACGCAGTTTCGTCGTCAAAATGTGAGGCGCTGATCTGAGTAACTTTGCTCCAGGGCGTTAGCGCAGGCGGAGTAACATCTTTCCAGTTTTTGCCGCCATCTTTGGTGATCCAAACTAAGCCATCGTCAGTTCCGGCCCAAATGGTATTCACATTCTTGAATGAAGGGGCGAGCGCGTAAATTGCACCACGCTGCTTTTCAGCTTTTCGGTTCAGCGTTGCCTGGTCTCCGACACTTGCCGGGATTCCAGGATGTTCGCGGGCAAGATCCGGACTAATCGTCTGCCAGGAACGGCCACCATCTTTAGTCTCAAACAGAACGTTGGCCGCATAGTAAAGAACATGCGGATCAACCGGCGAAAACATAATTGGTTCGGTCCGATCGACGCGATAGTTCTCGCGAATCGGAATAGGCGTGACGTTCTCAACCTGGCCAGTACTCCAATGGAAACGCGAGACCTCATTCCGGCCGGCGCCGTAAACTATATCTTGATCAAGTGGGTCCGGCGCAACATAACCGTACTCGATCACGCCGACTGGATGCCAATCGCGAAACGTGATCTCACCATCGTTGCCGCGGCTCACGATACAAACCGAACCGCTCTCCTGCTGTCCGCCACAAACTTTGTACGGGAAAGTTTCCGTCGCGCTAACGTGATAAATTTGCGCGGTCGGCTGGTTGTACCACGAACTCCAGGTCTGCCCACCGTTCACACTTACAATTGCGCCCTGGTCAGCCACCAGAAGAATAATGTTCGAGTTCTCGAGATTGATCCACAGGTTCTGATAATCGTCACCGCCGGGTGCGCCGCGGATTGACATCCACGTCTTTCCTCCGTCGCTTGAACGGACCGTGACGATACTGGCGCTGTAAACGACATCCGCGTTTTTCGGATCAACTCTCGGCACCGGCAGGTCTCCGCCGCCAATCTTCATCGCCGGGCGGGGATCATTCGTGATTTGTGTCCAGCTTTCTCCGCCATCGTCAGAGCGGTAGAATCCGAGTCCTTGACCGGTTGCATACGCCGAAGGATGAGTGGTTGAAACGGTTGCGTAGAGCCGGCTCGGTTGACTCGGAGCAATCGCGACATTGATCTGCACCAGATCATCAGGCAAGCCTTTGGTCAGTTTCTTCCAAGTGTTCCCGCCGTCAGTGGATTTGAACAGTCCGCCTCCGGTCCCTGCGAAAGCATTGCTGTCCTCCCATGGCCCCAGTCGCGACTGCCATAGCGACGCGTAAATAATGTCGGGATTGGATGGATCGATTTCCACGTCCGATCCGCCGGTATTTTCGTCCTTATAAAGCACCTTCTGCCAGGTCACGCCACCGTCAGTCGAGCGGAAAATTCCGCGCTCCTGGTTAGGACCGTAAGGATGTCCAAGCACCGCTGCAAACACGCGGCTTGCATTGTTCGGATCAACTGCCAGCGCGGGAATCTGCTGCCCATCGCGAAGACCTAAATGAGTCCATGTTTTGCCCGAGTCGGTAGACTTATAAATTCCATCACCCACCGACAGATCGGGGCGTTGCAAACCTTCGCCACTGGCGACGTAAATAATGTTGGCATCGGAAGATGGGATCGCGATCGCTCCGATCGACTGCGAAGGCTGGCGGTCGAAGATCGGGTTCCAGGTGCGCCCATAGTCATTCGATCTCCAAACACCGCCATCGGCTGCGCCGACATAAAACACGTTCGGCTGGCTCGGAACCCCAGCGACAGCGCGGGTCCGGCCACCGCGGAATGGCCCGATCATGCGCCAATGCATCTCCTGACAGAGATTTTCCGGGTATTGTTGCGCGCGCGCCGCATGCCCGAGTGCACAAATAGTTCCGCAGACCAATCCAATTGAGATTGCGCGAAAAGATCGAATCACGAGTCCCCCCTCGACAAACGATTTTCCTTGCAAAGTTCACAATTGTGAACTGGTCATCATATTTGAAAACTGAATTCTTGTTTCGAGCGTCGACTGTCCGACCTGGGCCACCGGCAATTCCGACCAAGCGCCGCAAGCTTGACGCGGGGCTCCGAGCTACAATGCCTTACCCAGGAGAGCTCATGTCCAGATCACGTCGCCAATTTCTGATTCATGCTTCAGCAGGTTTGTTGGGCGCGGCCACAGTTGGCGCTGCCGCACAAACAACGGAACCGCCTCCTGGAACGCCGCCGGCATTCGGCACCGGCCCTCAGGTTGGACCGGAGGTTTCGGCCACGACATTCACCGAAGCTGAAAAGCTGGTGCAGCTCGAGCTGCCCGCAAGCGAGCGCGAGATCGCAGCAAGCAGCTGGCGATCCAATATGGCCGCACTATATGAGCGGCGCACCGGTCCGCGAAAAGTAGCTTTGGAACCGGCGCTCGCGCCAGCGTTGCGCTGGGAACCAATTCTTCCAGGGCAAAAAGCCGGCCCGGAACACGATCAATTTGTTCGAAGCAATACCGACCCCGGCCCGCTACCTTCACGTGACGAAGACATTGCATTCGCGCCGGTGACCAAGCTCTCCCGCTGGATCGAGCAACAAAAGCTCACCTCGGAACGGCTCACCAATATTTACCTGCAACGGCTGCAGCGTTTTGATCCCAAACTGCGTTGCGTGATCACGCTCTTGCGAGAACCTGCGCTCGCGCAAGCAAAGCAAGCCGATTCCGAAATTGTCGCTGGCAAGTATCGCGGACCGCTGCACGGAATCCCCTGGGGAGCTAAAGACCTTCTCGACACCGCTGGCATTCCCACCACCTACGGGGCAGAGCCCTTCAGAAATCGTATTCCTGCAGAAGACGCGGCGGTAGTGAAGCGTCTCCATGCCGCGGGCGCTGTTCTGGTTGCCAAACTGAGCCTGGGTGCTCTGGCCTTGAATGACATTTGGTTCGGCGGACAGACCATGAATCCCTGGTTGCTGGAAGAGGGATCCTCCGGGTCAAGCGCAGGCCCTGGCGCATCGACCGCAGCCGGTTTGGTGGGTTTCGCGATGGGTAGTGAAACCGGGGGCAGCATCGTCGGCCCCAGCATGCGCTGTGGGGTTACCGGTCTACGTCCCACGTATGGGCGCGTGCCACGCACCGGCGCCATGACGCTATGCTGGTCGCTCGACAAACTCGGCCCTATGACTCGCACCGTGGAAGACGCAGTGCTCGTGCTGCATGCCATTTCCGGAGCGGATTCCGGCGACCTGGCCAGCGTACCCAGCAAGCTCGACTTCCAAGCCGGTACCAGCGTTCGCGGCCTGCGCGTAGGCTATTTCCCTAAATGGATGAAGGAGGCGCCAGCCACGGACGTAGATCGTGCCGCGCTGGAAACGGTGAAGAAGCTGGGCATGGTTCCGGTCGAGGTCTCGATTCCCGACTGGCCCTATGATTCGCTCGATCTGATCCTTTTCGCCGAGTCAGCTGCGGCATTCGAAGAGATCACTCTCAGCCATCAAATTGACCAACTCAAAGTGCAGGTGCCTGACGCCTGGCCGAACGTCTTCCGCCAGTCACGGTTCCTGTCAGCGGTAGATTTTGTCCAAGCCGATCGCTTCCGACGCAAGGTCGCGGAGGAGATGGCCAGGGTGTTTTCGGAGGTAGATCTCCTGCTGGTGCCGTCCTTGCGTGACGAGATGCTCACTATCACCAACTTCACTGGACATCCGTCGTTGACATTGCGTGCTGGGTTTGTGGAGGTCTCAGAGGCGCGAAGCGATTGGGCACCCGATCCAAATCACCCATTACCGAAATTTTCGCCGCCGCGTCGCGTCCCCCACGGAGTCACTCTGATCGGACGCTTGTTCGACGAAGGCACCCTGGGAGAGGCCGGCATCGCACTCGAGAATGCATTTGCGGTGGTGAATGAACGGCCGCCGGGCTTCTAAACACCTGCCTGGAGTTGGCTTTGGTTCGAAAGCTGCACTAAATCCTAGGCTGCAGCTTTCTCTTTTCGCTCAACCGGAAGTCCGGCCTTTTGCCAGGCATCGAATCCTCCCACAAGTGCCCAAACCCGGTCATATCCCCGCTGCTGAAGTTGTTGCGCCAAACTGGCGCTTGATCCTTCGCCGGGTCAAGTGCAATAGGTCACAATGGGTTTGTTTTTAGGGATTCTTGGCAGATACTGCTCGAGACTATCGAGCGGCACGCGAATGGCGTTTCTTGCCTTCACATCAGATTCCGCCCAGGCTTTCGGATTCCGTACATCGATCACGGTAAAATCGTCGCCGGCTTGCATCCTCCGCTTCAGTTCTTCTGCGGTAATTTTGGGGCTCTCAGCCATAAACAACCTCCTCATCGGGCATGGACAATGGACAATAGATGCGGAGGTTGCCCTTCGGGCTGTGTCCGATAGGAGCTCAGAAACCCTTTATTACTTGGCGATACCGGCCACAATTTCCTGAGCTTTCCCACAGGAGTTCTGGAGTATACTGCGCTCAAGAGTTCAACTTTTTCCCCTCAGGAACGGCAATCATGACCTTAAGAATGGCTGAAGAGGTATCCACACAGGTTCCGGCCGACGATTTTCAGGCCCTCGAAGACAAAATTTATCGCACTATTGAGCTATACAAGTCCGCTCAAGAGGCGCGAGCCACAGCGGAACGTGATGTAAAGCGCTTGCGCGAACAACTTGAGGAGCGGGAAGAAGAGGTCGATAGCTTGCGGCGCGAAACGGTCGGTTTGCGCAAAGAACGTGAAGACATTCGCGCGCGAGTCGAAAAAATGCTGTCACACATCGATCACCTTACGGAAGAGCAAGCGGCAAGCTGAATTTGCAGGACAGAATATGGCGACAGCCACCAAGCATCCGCCCACGCAAGACACTAGCAATACCAGTGTGCGCGTTGAGATATTCGACCAGGCCTACAACCTTCGCGGAACCAACCCTGAATACATTCTGAAACTCGCTGAATACGTTGACGGAAAGATGCGCGCGGTGGCCGACCAAACCCACACAGTTGACAGTTCGCGCCTAGCAGTTCTCGCCGCGCTGAATATCGCCGACGAATATCATCTTCTCAAGGGAACGGTGGACGGCGGAGTCTCTGACTCTTCGAAGCGGGCGCGCAGGTTATTGGAAGCTCTCGACGAAGTCCTTCACGAAAGCCGACGCACCGGGTAACATCTCACTTCGAACGGCGCAAGAACGAAACTTCGCCACCCCGCTTGGCAATCGCCGTGAGTACTAGTTCGGCCTTCATTCCTGCTTTTCCCAAGTGATCCGACACTCTAGCCTTGGTTCTTTCAGGAGAAGTGGCGGCATCGAGGAACATCAGAACCGAAGGGCCAGCGCCGCTCAAGACTGCGCCTAATACTCCCTTCCCTTCCGGAAAATATTTAAGCGCAGGCAAAAGTGGGCAAAGCTGCGCTCGATAAGGTTGATGAATGAGGTCTTCGAGCGCGGAAGCCAGCAGCTTCTGGTCGCCTTGGAATAGGGCGGCCAACAGCAGCATCGAGTTTTGAATGTTGGCCACCACGTCGTGCCGTGAGTAGTGGCGCGGCAAGACTCCACGGGCTTTTTCTGTGGACAGGCTTTCGTCAGCAATCGCAAGCAGCAAAGGCCACTTTCCCTTTGGCAAAAAACGCGCCACTTGCGCTTCGCCATCGCCACGCATGCGCGATACGGTCACGCCACCCATCCAGCAGGCCGCGGCATTGTCCGAGTGACGTTCGCGCCGCGATGCTTCGCCAATGATGCGGTCCCTGCTCCATCGCAGCTTTCCGAAATGCACAGCGAGCGCAATGCCCGCAAGCCGGGCAGCAGCAGATGAACCGCAGCCTTTACCGATGGGAAATTCATTTTTTATTTTGAGCGCCAGTGGAACATGGTTTTTTCCCTCGGCTTGAAGCACCTCGCGATAAGTGGTGAGAATCAGGTGGTTCTCAACCTGACCGCAGATCTCAGGATCGCGGCCGCTCGCAAGTATTGAATATTGCTTTGCTTTGGTGGCGCTGATCCGCAATGACAAGTCCAGCGCCAGCGCAGCCGTATCGAATGCTGGTCCTAAGTTAGCGGAAGTTGCCGGAAGAGTGAGGCTGAATTCGTTCATGGTATGGTTCTTCGTGTAACTTCGTGTCCTTCATGGTTAAAGAATATGAATATCTAACCACTAAGGACACGAATGCGACGAAGAAAGAACTTATTCCTCTGCGGAGTTTAGCAATGCGATTACCGCATCAACACTTGGCTCCAAAACCAGCGGCGCGCGTTGGTGAGTCTTCAATATCTCGGCCTCGGATTGCTGCGGAGTTCCGGTAAACAGGTCACCGCGATGAAATTTAAGCGTGAATTCTGAATCTTTCAGAAGATGGCCGGTGAGCACGAGCACGACGGACTCGTTCGCCTTCACAAATCCGCTCTTCACTAGCTTTTTCAGCCCCGCTAAGGTCACCGCCGAAGCCGGCTCACATCCGATCCCTTCAGCGCCTATTTCTGCTTTGGCCGCAGCGATTTCGACCTCAGTCACCTGCTCGACCGTGCCGTCGGTTTCGGCAATTACGCGTAGCGCTTTTTTCCACGACGCGGGATTACCAATGCGGATCGCCGTTGCCATCGTCTCAGCGTGAACCGGAACTAATTTTTCTCCACCAGTCTCGTGAATCGTGCGCACCAGCGGGTTCGCGCCTTCCGCCTGAATCACGGAGACTTTCGGCAATCGCGAAATAAACCCGAGCTGCTTCATTTCTCGCAGCGCCTTTCCAATAGCTGACGAGTTTGCGAGATTGCCGCCGGGCACAATGATGTGGTCCGGAGGCTGCCAATCGAATTGTTCCAGCAGTTCGAACGCGGCAGTCTTCTGACCTTCCACGCGATAAGGATTGACCGAGTTCAACAAATAGACCGGCATGCGCTCAACCACTTCGTTAAGAACGCGAACGCAGCCATCGAAATCAGTCTTGAGTTGGCAAGTGATCGCGCCGTAGTCCAGCGACTGCGACAACTTGCTCCAGGAAATTTTCCCGTCCGGGATCAGCACCAAGCTATGCAGGCCGCCTCGCGCCGCATACGCAGCCATCGACGCGGACGTATTTCCCGTCGAAGCGCATGCCACCCACCGATACCCTGCCTGCCGGGCAAATGATGACGCAACCGTCATGCCCGTATCTTTGAACGAACCTGTAGGATTCAAGCCCTGGTGTTTGGCAAAAAGCTGTCTCATGCCTGCACTCTTTGCGCAGTGTGGCAACTCGTAAACCGGAGTGTTGCCTTCGCGGATGCTAATAATCTGATGCGAATAAATTTCGGGAAGAAGCTCGCGGAACCGCCAAACTCCGCTCTGGTCAACCGGATCGAGCGACGAGCGGCGGTTGCGCCACAGCTGTTTGAGAGCGACCGAACTCAGGCCGCCCAGACCTCGTTCATCCCAGCCGGGATAGATGATTTCAAGCAAATCCCGGCAATGTTCGCAACGAAAACGATCGGCAAGCGCGGTGCGTCCGCACCCAATGCAGCGGAGTGTCGAGACACTAGTGCCCGTTTTGGTCGCTTGTTCGCTCATGCAGGAACCATAAGAATAGCAGAGCGATCTTTTGCGGATCGATTGGCGCATGCCGCGCCCCAGGCAATTTTATTTGCGAAGATAGCTATCGGTTTTGTTGAGCCAGTCGGCCCGCGGCGGATGGAAGATATCGAGGTCCACGGTGTCTTCGAGCGCCTCAGCTTTGTGCGGCATATGAGGCGGGATCGTCAGCACCTCGCCCGCGTGCACGACGATTTCTTTTCCGTCAATCCAGAACTTCAGCGCGCCTTCAAGAATGTAGCTGAGCTGTTCATTCTCATGGCTGTGCAGGGGAACGACGCAACCTTTCTTGAGCAACACGCGCGCGAGCATCACTTTATGACCGACAACCAACTGGCGTTGCAATAGAGGATGCATGGTCTCAAGTTCGACGTCATTCCAAGAGAGATACTTCAGAGCGGCGTCAGCAGACGCCTGTGAACTCACAGTGTTTTTCAGCGCAGCTTGTTTCGAACCGACGCGCTTTGCCGCTTTCATCCGCTTAGATTTCTTCGACGCACTCTTCTTCTTTTTCGTGCGACTCATAGTCCTTTGTAAGCTCCTCCATCCACAAGTATTGTCTGCCCGGTGATGTACGACGCACGCTCGGATGCGAGCCACACAATTGTGTCCGCGACTTCGCTGGGCTGCCCGACTCGCTTCAACGCCGAATCGTTGGCCCAAGCAGAAAAAATTTCGTCTTCACTCTTATTTTGTGAAACTGATCTGGCGCGCGCCAATTCCTTTAGCCGGTCTGTGGCCGTGTAACCAGGCCCGACATTGTTTACCAGAATGCCGTCCTTCCCAAATTCATTGGCCAAGCTTTTGACCAGACCGACGACCGCAGCGCGCGACGCGTTTGACAAGACGAGATCTGCCACTGGCTGCCTGGTCGAGATTGAAGTGAGAGTGATGATCCGGCCCCAGCGTTTCTCTTGCATGTGCGGGATCACTTCTCGTGCAAAATACAGCGTGCTCATAAAATTTGTATCGATCGCCTTGCGCCATTCGTCGATGCTGGCTGCGAGGAATCCCTTCGCAGGCGGGCCGCCGGCATTGGTCACACAAATATCCACGCCGCCAAATTTTTCAGCGACGGCATCCACGAAGTGGTGCGCGGCGCCGGCATCGGTCACGTCAAATGCCTGAGTAAACACATCCACGCGAAGCCGCTGTCGGATTGCGTCCGCCGCAGCCTCAAGCTTCGGGGCATTTCGGGCGCACATGGCCAGGCGGCAACCTTCTGCAGCCAAGGCCTCCGCGGTTGCTCGCCCAATTCCCTGGCTGGAGGCGGCTACAATTGCAACTCGACCTCTCAGGCCGGTTTCCATAGGCTCAGAATTATATTCTGTCGGCTGCGCACAGTCGCGCTTGCTCAGCTTTGCAGCGATGGTTACTCTATGAGAGATCGCGGAACTACAAGGAGCGGTTATGAAGCGGCACCGGTTTCACCCTGAGACGGAATCTGTTCACGGCAGCAAAGATCTTGAAAAGCGCAATGCGCCGATGGCCCAGCCCATCTATCAGACTTCTACATTTCAAGTGACGGACTCCGACCAGCAACTGCGCGCAACCGGCACTGACATGTTTTACACGCGCTACGGAAATCCCACCCACACCGCGGTCGAGAGCGCGATTGCTGAACTCGAAGGTGCAGATGCCGCCCTTCTATTCGCATCGGGAATGAACGCAATTACGACCAGCATTCTTGCCTTGGTAAAAAGCGGCGATCACATTGTTGCTCAATTCGACATATACGGTGGCGTCACAAAATTTCTTTCAATGTGGTTGCCGAAGCTAGGCGTTGAGACCACTTTCGTGGATACGACCGAGTACGACCAGCATGAACGCGCCATTCGCCCGAATACCAAACTGCTATACCTTGAATCGCCGACGAATCCCACGCTGCGAGTAGTCGATCTTCGGAAAGCAGTTGCGATTGCCCGTGAGCATCGGCTCATTACTTTGATTGACAGCACATTCGCCACGCCCATCAACCAGCGTCCTACGGAGTTCGGCATTGACGTGGTCCTTCATTCAGGAACCAAGTATTTTGGCGGACATACCGACCTAATTTGTGGTGCTGCAGTCGGGCGTCGCGAACTGATCGACCAGATCCGCGCAACCCGGACCACGCTTGGCGGAGTAATGGATCCGCATGCCGCGTTCCTCCTATTGCGTGGAATCAAGACGCTCGCGGTGCGCGTCGAACGGCAGAACGAAGGCGCGTTGCGCGTTGCGGAATTCCTGTCACAACACGCAAAGGTGCGATCAGTGAAGTATCCATTTCTCAACGGCCACCCCGAGCGCGCACTCGCCATGGACCAGATGAAAGGCGGAGGCGGCGTGCTCAGCTTTGAAGTAGACGGTAGCGGTGAAGATGCCAAAAAAGTCAGCGAGTCGCTTCGGCTGTTTGCGTTGGCTCCAAGCCTGGGTGGAGTAGAGTCGCTGGTTTCACTTCCAGTGCTGACTTCTCATGCGATGATCTCGGCGGAGCATCGCCTAAAAATGGGAGTGACTGAGCAGCTCATACGTCTCTCGGTTGGAATTGAGAACGTGAATGATCTCATCGCCGACCTGGAACGAGCACTGGCCGCGGTCGTTCCCGCCCCGCAGCATGTCGCTGTCGGGTAAATCACAATGCCCACAAACGGCGTTGCGATCATCGGCCTTGGATTTGTGGGCAAAGCGCATCTCGAGGCGTTGCGGCGCCTGGCGATGCCAGTGCGTGGAATTCTCGGCAGCTCGCCTAAGCGTACGCAAGAGGCCGCGCGCGAACTCAAGCTTGAACACGCCTACTCGTCTCTTGAGGAGCTCTGCCGCGATTCGAGTGTAAGCGCCGTCCACGTTTGCTCACCAAATTACGTGCACTATGAGCAGGCAAAAGCCGCAATGGAAGCGGGAAAGCACGTCATGTGCGAAAAGCCGCTGGCCATGGACACGCGCCAGAGCAGTTCTCTTATCGATCTATCTCGCAAACTGAATCTCGTCGGAGCGGTCACTTACAACCTACGCTATTACCCGCTCTGTCAGGAAGCCCGGGTGATCGTTCAAAAGGGCTTGATCGGCGAGCCGCGTTTAATTCACGGCAGTTTTTTGCAAGACTGGCTGCTCTATCCAACCGACTGGAACTGGCGCCTGCAACCGGAGTTAGGCGGCGAGATGCGTGCGGTTGCAGATATTGGAACTCACTGGCTCGATTTGCTCACCTGGATTACGGGAAGAAAAATCACTGAGCTTTGCGCCGATCTCGCGACCATGGTTCCGGTGCGCAAACGTCCGCGCGGCCGAGTGGAGACCTTCAAACAGAGCGCGGGCGCCACTGACGACGCCAAAATTACGACTGATGACTATGCGTCCATCCTTTTGCATTTCGAGGGTGGCGCACACGGTGTGTGTACGGTTTCGCAGATCAGCGCCGGACGCAAAACTCGCCTGTGGTTCGAAATTGACGGCTCCGAAGGTTCGCTGGCATGGAATTCCGAAGACCCGAACACCCTGTGGATCGGCCGCAGGCGCGAACCGAATCAAGAAATGATTAAAGACCCATCGCTGATGAGCCCCGAAACTCGCGGATACGCCGCTTATCCTGGAGGCCATGCGGAAGGCTATCCCGACACGTTTGTTCAACTGTTCAAAGATTTCTACGCATACCTCGATGCCGGAGACTTCTCCAAGCCGCGCACGTTTCCCACATTCGAAACCGGCCACGAAGAAATGCGCTTGTGCGAGGCCGTGGCTGAGAGTGCGAAGGGGCGGAGTTGGGTCAGCGTTGATTAAGATTCGTTATATATTCTCGCCTGCTGTCCATCTCTCAGAAACTAAATCGAGCGCCAAACTGGAACTGGCGCGGCGTGTTGATGGTGCTGCCGATCGCGCCGAATGGATTGGCGAAGGGCGTGGGTAAATTGTTAGCGAATACCTGGGTTGATGTCATGCTTAGCATGCTTGGCTGTCCAAACTGCGGTTTGTTGAACAGATTGTAGGAGGAGATGTCGAAGCGCAGCGCCTTATTTTCCGTAATTTTGAACGTCTTATAGATGGAGACATCCAGATTCCGCGCCCCGTCTGTGCGGACGTTGTCAAGATAAGCCGGAGCAGTCCCCGGAACGAAGGGGCTGGCGGGAAAAGCGAAACTACTGTTGTTGACCCACTGGCTGACGGATCTGTGAAATCCACTCGACGGATTACAGATCAGGTCGGCCCGCTGACTGAAGTAAGAAGTACCTGCCCCCACCACCGGTGAGGCGATGGGTACGCCAGTGCCCAAATAGAGAATGAAATTCGTAGTCCAGCCGCCGAGAATAGCATTTGACACGCCATGCAGATTGACCATCTGGCCCTTGCCGACCGGCAAATCATAGGATGCTGTCCCGGTGAATGAATACTTGACGTCCTGGGGGCTGATCGAGTGCTCTAAGCGCAGATCTCTCCAGTCTTGAGCTGCGCCGGCATGAGAACCTACGAAACTCAGCGGGGGATTTCCGTCGTCGGTCATGATCTTCCCCCAGGTAAAAGTGGCAAGAGTGGTGAAGTGTCCCGTCAGCCTTTTCTGAACCTTGGTTTGCAGCGAGCTGTATTCAGAGTCACCTCCTGGGTAACCATTCACGACGACGCCATTGCCGCTTCCGTAGCCGCCGTTGCCATATTGCGGGAACCGCTGGAGAGTCGCCCATAGAGGAACCGTGGCTTGTCCGCTGAAGTTGGGGTTAAGGCTAACGGGCCCGGTGTTGGGCACCATACAGCCCGGGTTGGGCACGACGCAAAGATTACTTCCCAGTGCCCCGATCGTGCTCAGAGGGAGCACGTTCAGGTCGACGTTGCCGAGGGGCAGGAAAAGCCCTCGGCTGCCGACGTAGGCAGCGCTCACCACGATCTGATGTGGAAGTTCATACTCCAACCCAAAGTTAAAGTTGTAGGTGGCAGGCGTACGTTGGGAGCGCAGAACGGTGCTCAAGCCGATTCCAAAATTGTTGGCCACTCCCGTCGGCGCTGTAGTGAAAGTCGGGTTCACTCCTCCAGGGGTACCAGCCGGATTAGGAAAAGGGTTGCTCAACGAAAACGGCCCTGTGAAATTGTCAACCTGTCCGGGGGCGCAGGCGCCATTGGTGTTGAAGACCGTGTTTCCGTCAGCGAGTAAGCAAGTGGCGTTCCATTGTGTACTGGATGAGAATCCATCCGTGTCATTTCCGGCGCTGGCAACGTTGTGCAGGGTGGGACCGTAGTAGATGCCTGCCCCACCGCGCACGACAAAGCGTGGGATTGGCTGCCACGCGAAGCCCAGGCGAGGCCCGAAGTCGTGCATATTAGTCGTGAACGGCGAGCGATTGCCGCCGTTCACGTAAAGTTCAGCACCGGTAAAAGGTACCCCGTTGAGCGAACTGCTTATGGTGGGATTGAAATACTCCAAGCGGTTGAGACGCTCGTTGCGCCCGGCGAAAATATCCCAACGGAGGCCGGCTGTAATAGTAAGAGTCTTGGAGAAATGGTATGTGTCCTCTACGAAACTCGCATAGTAGGGGTTGGACTCGGCCGCGAAGAGGTCTTTGGTGAAATTGGGGTTAATGTTCTCTTCGTTGCCGGGCGTGGAGCCCATGCCGATGAGGAGGGAGGCGTAATCGCTGCCGAACTGAGCGGTGGCGACGGACTGATCTGTGGCGGTGATATCGAATGCGTAAAAGCCCGCGGGCGAAGGCGGCTGGCCGACGTTGAGATAGCGCTTCATCCACTCAAAGCCAAGCGTGATTTGATGTTTGCCGTGAACCTTGGTGATGGCGGCGCTGGCATCGCTATTCTCGCTGGCATAGAAAAACAGATTGAAGTTGGCTGTGCCGCCAACTCCTTCCGTCCCGCTTGACGAGGCTAAGTCGTAGAAGGCCATAATGGGGAGCTGTTTGACCACCTCCTGCGCGGCCAGTGAGGAGGGAAAGCCAAGGCTGGTAATGTCGGTGCTGCCGTATGATGGCTGCCCTTGCTGTGCCTCGTGGTGGCGGGTAAAGGAGTAGCGTAAGTTCAGGACGGTGGAAGAATTGAGCGTCAGGTCGTCGGCCACGAGGACGTTGCGCCCGTTGGTCAGGTTTTGGGCATAGTTGGGGTCCCAGCCAGGAGATGGGAAGACGTCGGCTTGGGTGAAGAACAAGTGGTCGTACGAGAAGCGGGTAAAGATGCGCTGCCTGTCGCTCTTGGCCCAATCCACGCGGATGTCGAACCTGTGGGCTTTGAACGGATCTAGCCCGGGAAGGCCGAAATTTCCGGGAATGTTAGGCGGAGTGTCACTAGTCGCGTTTTCACAGGAAACTGGATCGGGGATGTTGCAGAGAGGCATATTTGCCAGAAACTTCAAGGCGATGGGGTTCGGGTTGGGGATCATGTTCCCGGGGAATTGCTGGCGAAGACCGCCAACGTCGGGCTGCGTTGGATCATAAATATTGAAACCCATCTGCGAGAAGTTCCCAACTCTCTCCAGCTTCGTGGGGACGTCGAAAAAGTCTACGCCCTCGAACTGTATCTGCTGTGTGTCCTCGTAATCCGCAAAGAAGAAGATTTTGTCTTTCTTAATCGGTCCGCCAACAGCTCCGCCTTCCTGATAACGGTGGAAATCAGGTGGGCTATTTTTTTGACCTTGGGAAAGCTGGGTCTGCTTATTGAAGTATTCGTTTGCTGATAGGGCATCGGGCCGGAACACGCCGAAGACATCACCATGAATCTGATTGGTGCCGGATTTGCTCACCAGGCTAATCACGCCTGCGCCGCCGCTCAGGTAGGACGCGGGGGTGTTTTGAGTCTCGACGCGAACCTCGTCGATGCCGTCCTCAGGGATATTCATGGCCGGAATAATCGCGGCGGAATTGTTCTCCGCAATTCCGATTGGGGCGCCATCCAGCATGTAATACACGGATCCGACGAGTGAGCCGTTAAACGTATCGGCGGAGACGTCGACTCCCGGACGCCCGACCGAAATATTCTGAACTGACTGAAACGAATCGCTCGAGTTGGGCGACCCGTTGACCGGAACCACGCCCGCGCTCAACTGCACTAGATCGAAAACATTGCGGTACAGCAGCGGCACACGGTCAATCGTCTCGGACGTGATGAGCTGGCCAACTGTAGAGTTAGTGGGCTCGATCAGGCCGGCTGATTCAGTAACCGTAACTGCCTCCGTCGCAGCGCCGACGCGCAGGGCGATATTGGCCTCGGTAACCTGATCCACATTGACGGTTATCTTGTCCACGGCGACGCTTGCAAAACCTGTCTGGCTCGCCGTGACCTGATAGACGCCGGGATTCAGCGAGATGAAGCTGTATAAACCGGCGCCGCTAGTCACGGTGTGCTGCTTTACTCCTGTTGCTTTATCCAGCAGGACTACCTGAGCTCCGGAAATAACAGCTCCGCCTGGATCGCTGACCGTGCCACTGATAGCTCCTCTTCCGGCCTGGGCAAACGCGGATATTCCGGCGAAAAAGACAAAAAAACACGCACAGAAGCACGAGCGCGCGCTTCCAGTAATAAAACGCCGTGAGTTCATGGACGTCTCCCTAAGCTGTTTAGATATTGACCGCGCCAAACAGGGTATTAAAACGTATCAATAGTGCGTTTTGTTAGCATTCACTGTCAAGAAATAAAGCTCGCGGATATATTGGTAATCCGGTACGTTTCTTGCTTCTGTTCCTCTTACGGGAATCCCCGCTTCTCGATCGACTCTCGGATCGGGCTTCGGGTAGATTCCCGAACCGCCAGTTCAGGAGCCATTCTGCGGTGAGTGGCGGCAACCGGCCGTTTCTCCAGGACAGCGCTGATTCCCTCAAAAGCGATGCCGACGGCCGTTACACCCATAGCATCGAGCGGCTGACGAATGGTCGTCAGCGCGGGGGTACATAAAGCGCACACCGGTACGTCATCGAAACCGATTACCGAACACTGCTCCGGAACTTTAATTCCGGCTTTGCTTAAGGCGCGGATTGCGCCTAGTGCAGTCATATCGTCGAACGCCATTAACGCGGTGAATGGACGTTTTTGGCGTATGAGGTCTTCGGTCAATTTGTAACCCGCTTCGAAGCTGGAAACAGGATCGCTCGATTCCGGCAGATCGACTACCAATGTGGCATTGATTTCGAGATCGTGCACTCGTGCGAAATTACGGACCCCTTTCCAGCGTGGCGCCGTGTCGGTGATTCGCTTGGGCCCGCGGATAAATGCAATCTTACGGTGACCGAGGGAGAACAAGTGTTCGATCGCCAGCTGCGCACCAAGTTCGTTGTCAACGGTCACCGAACTAATGGACCCGGCTTCGAGTTCGCGGCCGATCATCGCGGTGGGGAGGTTGGCCTTCTCCAAGTCGCCAAGCACGTCAATTTCGACGAAAAGCCAGTTGGCAACTACGATCAAGGCCTCAACCCGGCGATCCAGCAGCATCTCCAGGTAGCGCTCGAAGCGGCTGCGCTCGTTGTGAACGTCGGTGAGGATGGGCAGAAATGAGGCTTGGTACAGCGTGTTCTCGATCCCGCGCAGGATCGGCGTGCAGTAGGGATCGGTCATGTCAAATACCATGACGCCGACAGTATGGCTGCGCCGGTTCCGTAGCGAGCGGGCAAACAAGTTGGGGCGGTACCCAAGCTTTTTGGCAGCACGCTCAATTCGCTTTTTAGTTGTATCGGGAATGTAGCGGGCCAGCGGCGCGTTGTTTAGGACGATGGAAACGGTGGTTGACGAAAAACCGCTCTCCTTCGCCACCTCGCGAATAGTCACCACGACCGGCCTGCCTTGTGCGCCCAGAGCTTGAACTTGCAGCCTCCGCTGGCGGACACTACATCAGACACTCTGCATTAGTGTCAAGCATTTCGCCGAATTCGTTGGGCTGTTTTTGCCATCCGCCCTGAGTTCCGGGCCCCGGAGACCAGAGAGAGGCCGAACCCTAGCGATTTTTGTTACACTTACGTCGATTTCCAGCCTACTCCAGCAACCGACACCTCATCCAAATGTATGCCCCCGGACCGGAGGTCCCTCATGAAGCGAGCTTTGAAGATCATCGCAATCGTAGTAGCTGTTTTAATCGTCATTGTTCTCGTCCTTCCTTTCGTGGTCAACGTCAACGATTATCGTCCACGAATCGAGTCGGAGCTAACGAATGCGCTTGGCCGCAATGTCACCGTAGGCAACCTCAGCCTGACGCTTTGGTCGGGAAGCCTGACTGCCGACAATATTGCTATCGCGGATGATCCCTCGTTTAGTAAGTCGCCTTTCATCCAAGCGCAGAAACTGGATGTGGGAGTCGAACTGGTGCCGCTCATTCTTTCGAAGACGATCCATATTACGAACCTGACCCTTACTGATCCTCAGGTAAGCCTGTTGCGCGATCGTTCGGGAAAATGGAACTTTTCGACTCTAGGCGCTGCCAGCCCAACAAACAAGACTGGAGCGCCTCCGCCATCGAGTGCTGGACAAGCTCCGCCGACTTCCGGC